>JAEEGK010019617.1_pt1 | contig 14478 bp, 16 predicted proteins | sample 8958771 | NCBI WGS metagenome assembly JAEEGK01 (sample SAMN16246547, study PRJNA631951) | gut metagenome | biome: gut microbiome; feature: rumen; material: SC-attached | host: Bos | place: Iran: Karaj | collected 2018-10
ATCTTGGCGACCTCCCTCCCCTCCGCGATCATCTCGGGGGCGGTGGTGGACATTATCTCCGCGGATACGGGGCCGTCCACTATCTCGGCGATCTCCTTCACGCGGGTCCTGACGTCAACGCCCTCCTTCGCGATGAGGCTGGGGTTGGTGGTGACCCCGTCCAGGATCCCCCAGCTGTTGATCTCCTTGATCATGTCCAGATTGGCAGTGTCTATGAAAATCTTCATGCTCTTCCCTTCCTTGCAATGGATCTCTCGGCGGCCGCGACTATGTCCTCCGCGGTCAGTCCGTATTTTGAAAGCAACTCGGCCGGGCTTCCCGACTCCCCGAAGGTGTCCTTGGTGCCGACCATCTCCAGCGGGACGCAGGAGGTCCTGCACAGGCACTCCGCGACCGCGGACCCGAGGCCTCCTATGACGCTGTGCTCCTCGGCGGTGACGCAGCATCCGGTCTTGCGGACGGACGCCTCCACCGCGGCGGAGTCGAGGGGCTTCACGGTGGCCATGTTGACCACCTCGGCGCTCACCCCCTTGGCGGCAAGGATCTCGGCCGCCTTCATGCAGGACGAGACCATCTGGCCGCATCCTATGAGCGTGACGTCGGATCCCTCCCTGAGGACCCTCGCCTTCCCTATCTCGAAGACCGCGTCCTCGGGCATTATCGTGGGGAACTCCGCGCGGCCCATCCTCATGTACACGGGCCCGTCGTAGTCGGCTATGGCCATGGTGGCCGCATAGGCCTCGTAGGCGTCGGCGGGGGATATGACGACCATGTTGGGCAGGGCGCGCATTATCGCCATGTCCTCCAGGGCCTGGTGGGACGCCCCGTCCTCACCCACGCTGATCCCGCAGTGGGTGGCGACGATCTTGACGTTCAGCCTGGGGTACGCGACTGCGAGCCTGATCTGCTCCCAGCACCTGCCGGACGCGAACACGCCGAAGGTGGACGCGAACGCCACCTTGCCGGAGGCCGCGAGGCCGGCGGCTATGCCGATCATGTTCTGCTCCGCGATTCCGACCTCTACGAACCTCTCCGGTGCGACCTTCTTGAAATCGGAGGTCTTGGTGGAGCCGGCGAGGTCCGCGTCGAGCACGACGACGTCGTCCCTTCTGGAAGCGAGGTCCGCAAGCGCCTTCCCGTAGTAGTTGCGCTGAGCCAGCGACTTGGGTCCGTCGGTCAGTGTATCATCTCCTTCAGCTCCTTGACGGCCTGTTCGTACTCGTCGGGCTTGCAGGCCCTGCCGTGGAATCCGGCGTTGTTCTCCATGAACGAGACGCCCTTCCCCTTGACCGTGTTCATTATTATGACCGACGGGGACTTCCTGGACCTCGAGGCCTTGTCTATCGCGTCGATTATCTGGCGGACGTTGTGCCCGTCTATTATCTGGACGTTCCAGCCGAACGCCCTCCACTTCTCCGGGAGGGGGTCCAGGCCCACGGCGTCCTCCGTGTTGCCGGTGATCTGCAGGCGGTTGCGGTCGACGAACGCTATCAGATTGCTGAGCCCGTACTGGTGGGCGAACATGGCCGCCTCCCAGTTCTGGCCGCTCTGGAGCTCCCCGTCCCCGAGGAGGCAGAAAGTCCTGTAGGACCTGCCGTCCATCTTCCCGGCGAGGGCTATCCCGCACGCCATGCTGAGCCCCTGCCCCAGCGATCCCGTGGACATCTCCACTCCGGGAACCTTTCCGCGGACGGGATGGCCCTGGAGCTTGGACCCCATCTTCCTGAGGCTCAGGAGGTCCTCCTTCGGGAAGTACCCCGACTCGGCCAGCGCGGAGTAGAGGATGGGCGCGGCGTGCCCCTTGGATAGGATGAACCTGTCCCTGTCTGGCATCGCGGGGTTCGAGGGGTCGTGGCGCATGGAACGGAAATACAGCACGGAAAGGAGCTCCGCCGAGGACATGGATCCGCCAGGATGACCGGAAGAGGCTGCGTAGGTCATCTCTACGACGTGAAGCCTGAGCTTGTTGGCGATGTTCTCCAGTTCGGAAACGCTGCATTCCGCCATCTCAATCACTCTCGACCCTGGGGGCGAGGAGATAGTTGACGGAAACGTGGCCGCCGGCCATCTCGAACCACACCTTCATGGGATAGTTGCTGTCGAGCTCGATGTTGATGACGGTGCCGTTGGGGACCGCCTTGACGATGTTGGAGAAGTAGTCGAGGGGGTACATGCTGCAGACCTCCTCGTCGGCGCTCAGGTCCGCGAGCATGCCTTTGTCCAGGGACAGGGAGACGGAGTCCGTGTCGCCCTCGCAGGAAAGCTCGAAGCGCTCGGGGTTCAGCCTGAGGGTTATGTGGTCGGAAATCGAATCGGCCGCGCTGATCCCCCTCTTGAGCTCGTCCACGGAGACGCCCGCCACCGCCTTCAGGTGGAGGTCGGGGACCTTGGGGTCGCTCATGCCGGAGGTGTCCAGGATCGTCATGGCCCTGGTGATGTTGCCGACCTTGAAGATCAGCTTGCCCAGGTCGGCGTTCTGCTCCATCCTTATGAGGTCGACGCCGGAGGCCAGCTTGAGGACGCCCTTTATCTTGTCGAGGTCTAGGCCCAGCTCGCAGTCGTCGGCATAATAGGACTCGAAGGCGCCCTTGTCGACCTTCATCTCGATCATGGCCACGTGGGCGGCGTCGACGGCCTTGAGGGTCATCCCCTCGGGGGTGATGTTGAACTTGACCTCGTCGACGAGCGCGGATATGATGTTCACGAGGCCCTTGAGGGTCTCGGACTTCAGCTCGGCACTGAACTGCCTGCCTGCGTCGCCGCCATCGTATTGAACGGTTCCGGGCATGGGCGAATCTCCTGTCAGTACTCCCTCCAGGAGTAGTTGCACTTGCAGCAGCGGTATATCATGGTCTCAGGCTCATCCGCGGAACGGGTCTGCCTTATAACGAAGAAGGCCTCGGTATGCTTGCACTGCGGACAGAGTATCCGGGTCTTGGGGAGGGTCGCGGGACTGTCCGAGGAGATGATCGCGATCTCCTTGTCCTTGGACTCCGTTGTTATGATCTCGGGCTTCGCGCCGACGTCCATCGTGCGCTTGCAACCCCTGCATACGTACTTCCCTTCCTCCGGGAACATCATCGAACCGCATGACGGGCAAAACATCTGACAGCCTCTTTTGCTCCCCATATTCTGTCCGTATATAGTTATGTCGAGGTGGGTCGCCGGCGGACCGCCGAGGCGCAACGGTTTATAGTAACTTAAAAATACACGCTATAGATAGCCCACCGTGCCTTATAATATGGGGCGCGGGCCCTGTATCATCATCACAGTCAAGGAGACCTCCGGAAGAGGCCTCTTTCACAAAGTCCTCCGTCCGACGGAGGCGCATACGAAAAGGAGCGAACATCTATGGAGATGAAATTCGAATTCCTCGGCGGCGCAGAAATGGTCGGCCGCATGGGGATGACCATGAAAAGCAGCAAATCGACCATGCTCGTGGAGTACGGGCTCAGCCCCACCAAACCTCCCGAGTTCCCGCTTCCGGCGCCCAAGGTGGACCACGCGTTCCTCACCCACGCCCACCTGGACCACTGCGGGATGATCCCCCAGGTCTGCGGCAGGTACAACTGCGAGCTCTTCACCACCCCCCTTTCAGCGGAGGTGGGGGAGCTCATGATGAACGACACCCTGAAGATCGCCAAGGCGGAGGACTACGTCCAGCCCTACACGACCGGCGACATCGAGAGGACCATGCGCGCCGTCGTTCCCATGAAGTACGGCGACACCATCAGCCTGGACGGCGTGGACGTCACCATGCACGACGCCGGCCACATACCCGGGGCCGCGATGTTCGAGTTCGAGAGGGACGTCAAGACCGTCTACACCGGCGACATCCACACTGAGGCCCAGAGGCTCGTCGGCCCCGCCAGGCCCCTGGACTGCACCAACCTGTTCATCGAGGGGACCTACGGAGGCCGCACCCACCCCTCCAGGAAGGAGACCGAGCAGAGGTTCCTGGCGAAGATCGAGGAGGTCATCGACCGCGGCGGAACCGTGCTCATCCCCTGCTTCGCCGTGGGAAGGACCCAGGAGATCATGCTCCTGCTCAGGAACCTCGGGTACGACATGTGGGTCGACGGCATGGGGAGGGCGGTCACCCGCCTGTTCCTCGACTACCCCGAGTACATCAAGGACGTCAAGCACCTCAAGAGCGCCAAGAAGAGGTTCAACGAGGTCAGGAACGGGGCCTCCAGGGACAACGCCAGGAAGGGGGACATCATCGTCACCACCGGCGGGATGCTGGACGGCGGCCCGATCCTCGGATACCTCAAGGGCCTGAAGGACGACCCCAAGAGCGCCATACTCCTGGTCGGATTCCAGGCGGAGGAGACCAACGGCAGGATGCTGCTGGAGCAGGGATGCGTGAAGATCGACGGCGACGTCTACCCCGTGGCGTGCGAGCTGCAGAGATACGACTTCTCCGCCCACGCCGACCACGGCCAGCTCATCAGGTTCATCGAGAAGTGCGACCCGGAGAACGTCATCATCATGCACTCCGACACCCGCGACCTCTTCCTGCCCGACCTCCAGGACTACAACGTCATTCTGCCCGAGACCGGGAAGGAGTTCAGCCTGGAGGTCTGAGATTGGACCTGTCCGCCTATCTCAGGAAGGACGTGGGCGAGAGGGACCTGACCACGAAGCTGGTCGTCCCGGACGTCGACGGGACCGCCTACGTGATCTGCTGCGAGGACGCGGTGGTCGCGGGCATCGACGAGGCGTCCGAGATTTTCGAGGCCGCCGGGGCGGACGTCTCCCCCCTCGCGAAGGACGGGGACAGGGTCCGCGCCGGGTCCAGGGTCATGTCCGTCTCCGGACCGCTGGCCGGGATCATAACCTGCAGGAGGACCGCGCTGGGATTCCTTTCCCGCATGACGGCGGTGGCCACGGAGGCCTCCGAAACCGTAAGAAAAGCGGACGGGGTCCCCGTCACGTCGTATGACGCCTCGACCCCCGGGTTCGGGGACTTCGAGAGGAAGGCCGTGGCGATTGGAGGGGGAGTCGTCCGCTCCGGCGCCCTGGACTCGTGCATCCTCATAAGGAAGGAGCATGCGAAGGCCTGCGGGAGCCTGAGGAACGCCCTCTCCCGCCTGGACCGCGCGCCCTTCTTCCTGAAGAAGGAGGCCGAGGTCGACAACGAGGACGATGCGAGGGCGGCCGCCGAGGCGGGGATAGACATCATCCTCATCCGCGGAAAGGACGCGGATGCGGCGAGGAGGATGGCCGACGCCGCCAGGTCCGTGTCTCCCGCGATATCCGTCGAGGTCTCATGCGGAAAGGACGAGGCGGGCGCCTACAAGGGCGTGGCCGACATCGCGTCCGTCGACGGATTGATCGCCGACGCCGGATTCAAGCGTTTCAGCATAGAGATGCTCTGAGGCCTCCGCCAAATTCTATATCCCGGAGTCAGGATTCCGGTGCATGCCACTCAACCTCGAGGACTACACCTGCGAGTTCTGCGGAAAGACGTGCAAGAACATCATCTACGCGGCGTTCGTCTGCGACGACCCCGAATGCATAGAGAAGGCCAGGGTCGCCCGCGGAGGACCCGGCGGACACATGAAGAGGAAGGCCGAGGGGAAGCCGATCATCCCGGCCGACCTCGAGCCGATGGTGGAAGAGAACAAGAAGTTGTGAGGGGGAGCCCCCTCTTTTCATTTTCAGTGCCTGAACACGCGGCAGCCGGTGAACACCATCGCCATTCCGTGCTCGTTGGCGGCGTCGATGACCTCCTGGTCCCTGATGCTGCCTCCGGGCTGTATGATGGCGGTCACGCCTGCGGCGGCGGCCTCGTCGACGCCGTCCCTGAACGGGAAGAACGCGTCGGACGCCATCACGCATCCCTTGGTGGGCTCGTTGGCCTTCATGGACGCGATCTTCGCCGAGTCGACGCGGCTCATCTGTCCTGCGCCGATCCCCACGGCGCGCTCCTCCCTGACGTACACCACCGCGTTGGACGTGACGTGCTTCGCCAGCTTCCATGCGAACAGGAGGGCGGCGACCTCGGTCTCGGTCGGGGCGCGGTTGGTGACCACCTTGAGGTTCCTCGGGTCGATGGGGACGTCCTCGTCGGTCTGGACGAGCATCCCGCCCTGGACCTTCTTCATCTTGAACTCCCTGTGCTTCGCGGACGGGCAGATAGGGGAGCCGGTCCTGAGAAGGCGGATGTTCTTCTTGGCCTCCATGATCTCCGCCGCCCCCTCCTCGTAATCGGGGCAGATGACGGCCTCCACGAAGTGCTGGGAGATCTCGGTGGCGGTGGCCACGTCGCAGTTCCTGTTGAGGCATATGACGCATCCGAACGCGGACAGCGGGTCCACGTTGTAGGCGGTCATGAACGCGTCGTAGATGTTGTCGGCAGACGCGAGTCCGCACGGGTTGGTGTGCTTCATCACGACGGCGGTGGGCTTCTCGAAGTCCATGCAGATGTCCAGGGCCTTGTCGAGGTCCAGGATGTTGTTGTAGGACAGCTGCTTCCCGTGGAGCTGCTCCGCCTTGGCGACGGTGGTGCCGGGGGTGAACGGGTCCTTGTAGAACGCGGCGGCCTGGTTGGGGTTCTCGCCGTACCTCAGGTCCTCGACCTTCTCCAGCGGTATGGGGAAGGATGCGGGGAATCCCTGGCAGAAGCGGGGATACATGCGGGAGGCGATCATGGCGTCGTAGTTGGCGGTGGTCACGAACGCCTCGGCCATGAGCCTTCCGAGAAGGTCCTCGGAGAGCTCCCCCTTCTCCCTCAGCTGCTCCAGGACGGGGGCGTACTGGTCCGGGGAGGTCAGGACCGCCACGGACTGCCAGTTCTTGGCGGCGGCGCGGATCATGCTGGGTCCGCCGATGTCGATGTTCTCGACGACGTCCTCGAACGTGGACCCCTCCTTGAGGACGGTCTGCTTGAACGGATAGAGGTTGATGACGACCATGTCGATGGGTTCGATGCCTTTGTCCTTAATGGCCTGCATATGCTCGGGCACGTCCCTGCGGGCCAGGATCCCTGCGTGGACCTTCGGGTGCAGGGTCTTCACGCGGCCGTCGAGCATCTCCGGGAACCCGGTCAGGTCCGAGACCTCTATGACTGCGATTCCGTTCTCTTTCAAAAGCCTGTACGTTCCGCCGGTGGAGATGATTTCCACGCCGAGGGCCGAGAGTGCCTTGGCGAAATCCACGATTCCGCCTTTGTCTGACACGCTTATTATCGCTCTGCGAACTTTGGACAAAGGAATACCTCCTCTTTCGAGGCCGCATACTCCTGTATGCATCGTGATAATGGAATCATCGTTAAAGGGAGTTTCGGATGACCTGGAGAATGAAGGGAATCGGGCACGGCTAAAGGGGACCGCGCCCGGAAACGGTTTGAGAATCGAATACCGCCATCGCCATCTGCATTACAATGGCTATATTCTGGCTAACCCTTAGATTTACATGATATTTAACATTGTCTAAACAGCGATTGACGTGTCCAAGATTCTGACTGGCCCGCCGCCGCAATCCCTGCAGGAACGCTAGAGGGCCCCCAGGACGAGCGGACAACGATAAATCAGTGTCCGCGGATACACGGCCGGATGAGGAAGAAGGACCTCGAGATCGCCCTCCAGAGCGTGAAGGGATTCGAATCGCCGGATCCGGCCCTGGAGCAGTACATGACCCCCGCGTACATGGCGGCGGACGTGATGTTCAACGCCTACAGGGACGGGGACATAGAGGGCATGAAGGTCGTCGACCTGGGATGCGGGACCGGGATGCTCTCCATAGGGGCCGCCCTGGCCGGCGCTGGGGCCGTCATAGGCTTCGACAGGTCCGAGGACGCCCTGAGGATCGCCAGAGTCAACGCAGAGGCGCTGGGGGCCGACGTGGAGTTCCGCCTGGCGGACGTCTCCGAAGTGACGGAGCAGGCCGACACCGTCGTGATGAACCCCCCGTTCGGCTGCCAGAGGCGCAACGCGGACCGCCCGTTCCTGGACAAGGCGATGGAGCTGGCGGAATGCGTATACTCGATACATATGGCCGAGACCGTGGGGTTCGTGAAGGAGTACTGCGGAAGAAAAGGGCGCGAAATAGCCTATTGTAGAACCTATAAGTACGAAATGCCCCATACATTCGCGTTCCATACCAAGATGAAGAAGACGGTTGAAGTGGCCGTCGTGAAGATAAGGTGAAACATGATGACTCAGATTGATTTGGTTTTTCCCGGGGACGAGGTCGCCGTCGAGGAGGAGTACCTCGCGGCGGAAGGCACCTATGCGGAGGACGGCGTCGTCTACGCGTCGCAGGTGGGCGTCCTCCAGCTCGACGACAAGGACTGCGTGGCCAGGGTCCTGTCCCACAACCCCCCCAACGTCCTCAAGGAGGGCGACATAGTGTACGCCGTCGTCGCCGACATCAGGAACACCATGGCGACCGCCGACGTCGTGGCCAAGGAAGGCGTCGACAGGAGCCTGGGGGGCGAGACGTATGCGACCATCCACGTGTCCAAGATCTCCCAGAAGTACACCGACGACGTCTCCAAGGAGCTCAGGAAGGGGGATTACATCAGGGCCAAGGTCACCGGCGTCAAGCCATCGCTTCAGCTCACCACGAAGGACGACCACCTCGGAGCCATCAGGTCCCTCTGCTCCAAATGCAAGACCGAGCTCGTCAGGAAGGGGGACGGCCTCTACTGCCCCGAGTGCAAGCAGAGCTCCAGCAGGAAGCTCGCCGACGACTACGGCGACGTCAGGATTGATTGAATGAAGGCCGTGTCGCTCATCTCCGGGGGGATAGACTCCCCCGTGGCCTCCTATCTGATGAGCCGTGCCGGGGCCGACGTCGTGCTCCTGCACATGGACAACCGCCCGTATGCGGATGACAGGGCCCTTCGCAACGTCATGGACATATCCAAGCGCCTGGACGAGGTGCTGGGGAAGAGCCTGCCCCTGTACGTGGCCCCCCACGGGAATTCCCAGAAGGCCATAAGCGAGACCTGCGACAGGAACTACCAGTGCGTCATGTGCAAGCGCGCCATGCAGAGGACCGCGAAGGCCTTCGCCAAGTCCATCGGCGCCAGCATGATAATCATGGGCGACTCCCTCGGCCAGGTCGCGTCGCAGACCCTCAAGAACATCCGCGCCGAGAACATCGACCTTGGATTCCCGGTCCTCAGGCCGCTAATAGGCCTGGACAAGATAGAGATAATAGGGATCGCCAAGGAGATCGGCACCTTCGACCTCTCCATAAAGGAATCGGTCGGCTGCACCATAGTCCCCCACAAGGTGACGGTGGCCGCCGAGCCCGAGAAGGTCAGGTCCTTCAACGGATGCCTGGACCTTGAGGAGATAGCAAGGGTTTCCGCGGAGAAGGCGGTCCTCGTCCGCGGTGAAGAGGATTACCGAGAAGCGGTGGCAGGGCGAGGCCTGTTGTAGAACGCGGGGCAGGAGTCGATCTCCTCCTCGTCGTAGATCATGTCCATGGTGACATGGTCGATGTACATCGCCTGTACCCTGGAGATGTACAGGACGTTGTCCCCGATCTCGATCTTGATGTCGGAATCCTTCGGGGGCTTCACCGAAGTGGGGACCAATGCGGGGCCCATGCATGCGGTGCAGATGCGGTAGTCGCGGCCTTCTTTCTTGATCATGTCGATGACCGCGTCGTCCACTATTATTTCCATGGAACCCCGTTATGTCTAATGGTTTATAGCGTTAACGCAATCGCTCTCCGCCGCGCTCCCACTCCTTGTCGAAGCTGCGGTACATCTCGTCGAGCGACTGCTCCTTGACCTCCTGCTCGCCGACGCCTTCGATGAGCCGGGCCATCTCGTCCCTCTTGAACAGCCAGTAGTGGATCCTCCACTCCCTTCCGTCGTACAGGGTGGTCTCCTCCCTCTCGGTGGAGAGGATCCCGATGTCCTCCAGCTCATAGAAGATGCTGCGGTCGCCGGATTCCAGCACGTTGTCGATGATCCTGTCGGAGTATCCGAAGAAGTTGAGCACGCAGTAGGCGACGTCGTAGGCCTCGTCCTCCGAGAGGCCGATCTTCCTGGTCCCCCGGAGGCTGTTCACGCAATTCTTGATCGCGAGCGTCAGGTCCTCGACAGTCAGTATGCCCAACTCAATCACTCCAGGAAGCGCACGGATCTTATGTCGTCGGTGCCGACCTCGGAGGCTATCTTGGAGACCAGCTCCGGGGGGACCTCCCTGTCGACGGTGAGGAACATCATGGCCATCTTGCCGGACCTGCCGACGGACATCTGGCCCACGTTGATTCCGGCCTTGCCGAGGTTGTTTCCGACGATGCCGATGACTCCCGGGGCGTCCTCGTATCCGACGAACATCATGTGCCCGTAGAAGGGGATGTCGAAGGAGAAGGCGTCGAACCCGACCAGCCTGTTCTGCCCGCCGATGACGGTCCCCCTTATGGAGTGGGTGACGCCCTCGGAGGTGAACTTCATCTCTATGACCGACGCGTAGTCCTTGGAGACCTCGCTGCTGCTCTCCGTGATCTCTATGCCCTTGGACTTGGCCACGGGGAGGGCGTTGATTATGTTGGCCCCTCCGATGACGTTCTTCAGGTAGCCGACCACGGCGGTGACGGTGAGGAGCTTGGTGGCCTTTCCGGCCAGGCCTCCGCAGTAGGAGACGTCCAGCTTGTTGAGGGGGTGGTTGCCGACGGTCTGCTGGACCAGGCTGCCCATCCTCTCGGCGAGGACGACGAAGGGCTCGGTGTCGGCGTCGAGGCGTCCGCGGGGGGCGTTGATCGCGTTGGAGATGATGTCGTCCTTGAGGTACATGACGGCGTGCTCGGCGATCTCGACGGCGACCCTCTCCTGGGCCTCGACGGTGGAGGCCCCGAGGTGGGGGGTGGTGACCAGGTTGTCCAGCTCCAGGAGCTTCTTCTCGTCCTCGGTCAGGGGCTCGTTGCACCAGACGTCGAACGCGGCTCCGGCGATGACCTTCTCCTTCAGGGCGGTGTAGAGGTCGTCCTCGTTGACGATGCCTCCGCGGGCCACGTTGGCGAGCCTCGCGTTGGGCTTCATCTTCTTGAACTGCTCCATGGAGATCATGTTCCTGGTCTCGGGAAGCAGCGGGGTGTGGATGGTCATGAAGTCGGAGTTGGAGATGACCTCGTCCAGGGTGGTCAGCCTCACTCCGATGGCGTCGGCGACCTCCTTGGGAAGGAACGGGTCGTAGCCGATCATGGTCATGTTGAACGCCTTCATGCGCTTGGCGACCTCGCCTCCGACGCGTCCGACGCCTATGATCCCGAGGACCTTGCCGTTCATCTCGACGCCGGTGAACTTGGACCTCTTCCACTCGCCCTTGTGCATGGACTCGTGGGCGAACGGGATGTTCCTCGCGAGGGCCAGAAGCATGGCGCACGAGTGCTCCGCCGCGGAAAGGATGTTGGCGGACGGGGTGTTCATGACGAGGATCCCCTTGTCGGTGGCCGCGGGGACGTCGATGTTGTCCACTCCTACGCCGGCGCGCCCGATTATGCGCAGCTTCTTGGCGGCGGCGATGACCTTGGCGGTGACCTTGGTACCGGACCTTATGATGAGGCAGTCGTAGTCTCCGATGATCCCGCAGAGCTCGTCCTCGGAGAGGCCGGGCTTCACGTCCACGGGGAAACCGGAGTTCTTCAGTATTTCGAGGCCCTCTTCAGAGAGGGGATCCGACACGAGGATCTTCGCCATTGTCATTCCTCCAACACTTCGTCCATGACGGAAAGCAGTTTCTTGACGCCTTCGGGGGTGGCGTCGCCCATGTGTCCTATCCTGAAAGTCTTCTCCTTGACGTCTCCGTAGCCGTTGGAGATCTCGTATCCCCTGGCCTTGAGCTTGGAGTTGAGGGAGTCGTAATCGACCGGGCCGCGGTTCAGCACGCCAATTGAGTTGGACCTGTAGCCCTCCTCGGGGAACACTCCCGCGAGCTTCGTGTCCGCCCAGTTCCTGACGAGGTCGGCCATCTCCTGGTGCCTCCTGTACCTGGCGGCCATGCCCTCGGAGAGGGCCTTGTCGAGCTGGTAGTCCAGGCCGTACATGAGGGAGACCGGAGGGGTGGTCAGGGCGTAGCTGACGTCGCTCTGCTTCTTGATCTTGAGCAGGTCGGTGTAGAACCCTCTGTTGGCGACCTTCTTCGCCTTCTCCAGAAGCCTCTCGGAGCAGAGCATGATCGCGAGTCCGGGAGGGAGCGCGAGCGCCTTCTGCGTCCCGAACACCACGGAGTCCGCGTCGATGTCCTTGAGCCTCAGGTCCATGGCGAATGCCGAGGTGACGGCGTCCACGAACACGAGGGAGTCGGGGTTCTGGGACCTGACCTCCTTGGCGAGGGCGACCGAATCGCTGAAGACCCCGGTGGAGGACTCGTTGCTGACCCAGCAGACCGCCTCGGTGTCCTTGGAGACCTTCCCGGCGATGTCCGCGGGCTTCATGGCCTTTCCCCAGGGGACCTGGACCTTCTCGACGTTCTTGCCGTTGAGCTCCCCGAGCTCTATGGACCTGTTCCCGAAGGAGCCGTTGGTGATTCCGAGCATCCTGTCGGAGACGCCGTTCCTGACCGCGGCCTCCAGCATGACTGTGGCGGACCCTCCGACCAGGAAAACGTCCATGTCGGTGTTCAGGGCCTTCCTTATCTTCTCCACGATCCCCGCATGCAACTCCTTGTACTCCTTGCATCTGTGGGTGATCATAGGCTTGGTCATCGACTGAAGTACGTCGGCCTCCACGTTGACCGGACCGACGGTGAATAGCGTTCTGCTCAAGATAATCCCTCTGCCCTCGGGGGCTGACTGTGGGGGTATGAGCCCCCATATTATAATAAATTGCCCGGATGGTCGTCAGAGGCCCGTCACGGCCTTCTTTATCCTCGCCATGCCTTCGCGGATCTGCTCCTCGGAGGCGGCATAGGAGATCCTTATGAAGCCCTCCCCGCCGGGCCCGAACGCGGTCCCGGGGGTCACCGCGACATGCCCCTCCTTGAGGAGGACCTCGGCCAGCTTCGCGGACGGGACGTCCCTGTTGTACTTGGGGAAGACGTAGAACGCCCCCTGGGGGACGTTGCACTCGAAGCCGGGGATCTCGGACATCAGGTCCATCACCAGCCCGCGGCGCCTCCTGAACTCCTCCACCATGCGCCTCTTGGGCTCCTGGGTGCCGGTTATGGCCTCCACGGCCGCCTGCTGTACGAAGGACACGGCGCAGGATATGGAATGGGACTGGAGCTTGTTCAGAGCCTTTATGTCGTCGGCCGGGGCGAGAGCCCATCCCAGCCTCCAGCCGGTCATGGCGTAGGACTTGGAGAGGCCGGACACGATGACGGTGTTCTCGAACATCCCGGGGAACGACGCGATGGAGGTGTGCTTCCCCTCGTAGACGATGCTCGAGTAGATCTCGTCGGACAGGACCTTGATCCCGTGGGCCATGGCGATGTCGGCTATCTGCCTGAGGCTGTCGCGAGGCATCACGCAGCCGGTAGGGTTTGAAGGGGTGTTGATGATGATCATCCTGGTCCTAGGCGTTATGGCGGCCTCCACGGCTGCCGGGTCGAGCACGAATCCGTCCTCGAAGCGCGTCGGAACGTAGACGGGGATGCCTCCGGCGAGACGGATGCACGCCTCATAGGACACCCACGACGGATCCGAGAGTATCACCTCGTCGCCCGGGTCTATGTAAGCCAGGGCGGTCATGAAGATGGCCTGCTTGCAAGGGGTGACGAGGACGTTGGACTGGTCGCAAGGGACGCCGTGCTCGGCGCGGGTCTGGTCGGCGATGGCCTTCCTCAGCTCCGGGATTCCCAAAGACGGAGTGTAATGGGTGTATCCGGAGCGCAGGGATCCGCAGCAGGCGTCCACGATGTTCTCGGGAGTGGTGAAATCCGGCTCCCCCATGGAGAAGGACACCACGTCGACGCCCTCCGACTTCATCTGACTGACAAGATTGGAAATAGCTATCGTGCCTGAGGGCGGAATCTCCTTGAGCCTCTTCGAAACCATCGCTTGCGCCTCTTCCATGGCGAATCCGCGGACCCGTTATAAATATTCCCAGTCCGAAGGCTGGCGGTTCCGATGATGTGAAGGACCCGAATGGGGAAAAGGCGGTTCCGGACCGCCTTGAAAATGGTTTGGCCCCGGAGGGCCTTGACGGTTTCAGACGAACCTGTACCAGAACGGCAGCGGGTCGTCGGCAGAGCGGACGTTGATCTCCCCGTCGATCAGGACCTTGACGTCGTCGGCCCTTCCGGAGTCGCCCCTGACGACCTTGTAGACGTGCCCGTCGTAGGTTCCGGTCTGGTTGACGCCGACGTAGGTCCCCTCCCCCGTCGCATTGTCGGTGATCAGGACCTTGGCGGTCTTGCCGATGTCGGCGGGATCGGTGGCGGTGACGGTGACGGTGGCGTCGAGGCCGTACGCCTCGGGCATGGCGGTGACGGGGAAGTCCCCGATTCCGTACATGTGGCGCTGGATGTAGGTCGCGTTCTTGTCGAACTCGAACTGGATGACGACGGTGTC
>JAEEGK010019623.1_pt1 | contig 14475 bp, 11 predicted proteins | sample 8958771 | NCBI WGS metagenome assembly JAEEGK01 (sample SAMN16246547, study PRJNA631951) | gut metagenome | biome: gut microbiome; feature: rumen; material: SC-attached | host: Bos | place: Iran: Karaj | collected 2018-10
ATCGATGACGATGAGAAAACGGCAAAGCAAGACACCGTCTATTTCGGGGCAGACACGATCCTGTACCGCGGCATCAAGCGGAACCTGGTCGATTCGCTCTGGAAGGTCGACGCCGGCAAGCGGCTCAAAGACTTGCAGGGCGATCCGGTGACCGAATACCGCCGCAAGGCCGCGGAAGCGGCCGCCAAGGCGGCGGCGGAAGCGGAGAAGAACGACCCGGACGCCGGACGGGACAGGGGCCCGGGCGGCCGGCCCGGAGCCGCCGGCGGGAAGGATCCGCTGCCGCAAGGCGGCAAACCGCAGGACGCCGCGGCTCCGCCGGCGGGAGGCGCATCGTCCGAAGACGAAGCGAAAGAGAAAGCGGCCGCAGATTCAACCGCGGCGGCCGCGGCCGCCATGGACACGACGCGGCTGTCCTTCATCTGGGCGGTCAACCACGTAAAACTGTACCGGGACGACATCCAGATGTCCTGTGACTCCCTGGCCTACGGCGATCTGGACTCCCTCGTCCGGCTGTACCGGGATCCGCTCGTGTTCAACGAAGGGAACCGGCAGTATGCGGCCGACAGCATCTACGTCGTCATCAAGGACAAGAAAGCCGACCGGGCGCGGCTGATGTCCAACGCCTTCATCACCACCCAGGAGGACACCCTGTGCTACGACCAGATCAAGGGCACGGAGATGATGGCCTATTTCGACAGCACCCGGACGCTCCGGCGCTTCGACGCCCTGGGCGGCGCGACGGCCCTGTTCTTCCTGACGGAGAACGACGCTCTCGCCACCGTGAACAAGGTGGAGTCCAAGATGCTGTACGCCCTCTTCGACAAAGGGAACCTGGACAAGATCTACTACTTTGACAACGCCAAGAACGACGCCTATCCGGTCGTCCAGCTGCCCAAGGACGAGCGCTACATGAAAGGCTTCCGCTGGGAGCCGGAGCGCAAGCCCCGCGGACGCCGCGACATCACGCCGCTGATTCCCCGCCCGAGCCAGCGGACCTCCTACCTGGCCCGTCCGCACGCCCAGTTCAAGGAGACGAACGTCTACTTCCCCGGCCATATCAACAAGATTTACAAGGACATCGCCTATCGTGACTCCATGGCGGTCGTCAAAGCGCGCCAGCCCAAGGAGAAACCCGTGGTGAAGACGCCCGCGGACACGATGGCCGTATCTCCTGTCGATACGACGACAGTACCTGTTGACACATCCGCCGCGCCCGCCGTGCTTTCCCCGGCGGACGAAACCTTGCGCGAAGCGCTGGATTCGCTGGCCGCAACGCCTCAGCGGGAACTGAAAGATACTCCTCCCGTGGCCAAGGACACGACGGCAGTCATGCCGCCGCCGGTTCAGGAGAAAGAAGCGGAGGTTCCGGACCCGCAGGTTCAGAAGAAGGAGGCGGAGCGGGCGGCCAAAGAAGCGGAAAAGGCCCGGAAGGCGCAGGAAAAGGCCGCCAAGGAGGCCGAGAAAGCCCGGATTGAAGCCGAGAAGAAGGCGCAGAAGGAAGCCAAATGGGCCGAGCAGGACAAGAAGTACCAGGAAAAGCAGGCCGCCAAGGAACAGAAACGGCTGGAGAAGGAGCGGAAGCAGAAACTCCGCGCCCTGCAGAAACTGGAAAAGAAGGCGCAGAAAGAGCGCCGCATCTACGAACGTTATCTGGAAAAAGAGCGCGCCCGCGCTGAGAAAAAAGCCGCCCGCGAAGCCGAAAAGGCCCGGAAGCAGGCCGAAAAAGAAGCCGGCGCCGCGGAAGAAACCGACAACCAAAAACAATAAGCTATGATTCCCGCCGGAACTCTCGCCTTCATGGTCCTGGACATTGTCCTGGGATTCGCCGTACCCGTCTGCCTGGCCTGGTGGATGATCAAGAAATATAAGGTGCGCCTGTCCACCATCCTCATCGGTGCGGCGACCTTCATCGTGTTCGCGCTGGTGCTGGAAGCGCTGGTGCACAAGATTGTCCTGGGCGGCTCCCTGGGTGCAACCATCCAGGGAAAAACGCTTTATTACGCCCTGTACGGCGGCCTGATGGCCGGCCTGTTCGAGGAAACCGGACGCTTCCTGTCGATGAAGTTCCTGATGAAAAAGGAACCCACGACCGTTCTGCCGGGTCTGGCGTACGGAGCCGGCCATGGCGGAGTGGAAATGCTGATCGTGTTCGGCATCTCGATGATTTCCAACCTGGTGATGTCCGTGATGATCAATGCCGGACAACTGGAAACCATCGTCTCCCAGACGCCGGCCGAGGCGCAGGAACAAGTCCGCGCCGCCGCGGCCCAATTGGCGGAACTCCGTGCCGGGAGCCTTCTCCTGGGCCTGTGGGAGCGTATCTCCGCCCTCATCCTGCACCTTTCGTTGTCCGTCCTTGTATGGGCGGCCGTCCGCAAGGGCGGGAAGTGGCTGTGGCTGTTCCCGGCCGCCATCCTCCTGCATGCCGGTGTCGATGCGCAGGCGGTCATCCTGTCGAAATCCGCCAGCATGCCCGCCCTGGAAGCCATCATCTTCGCCGAGAGCGTCGCCATCGCAGGCATCGCCTACATGGCCGGCCGTCGGATTTCGTCGTAGAAAAAGGCCCTTTCGTCGAAAAAACGGGAGGGCTTCTTGTACCTTGGACAAAAATACCTATCTTTGCCCGAGTACGCAAATTACCAACAACACTGATATGAAAAAGATCTTTACCCTCTGCGCCGTGCTGCTGGTGGCAGCGACGGCGTTCGGCCAGAACCGTTACGGCATCAAGTCCGGCTCCTACAAGACTGAAATGGACATGATGGGCCAAGTCATCACCAACACCACCTACTTTGACGACTACGGCGCCAAGGAGGTCACCTCGATGAGCATGATGGGCATGGAAATGACCCAGATCCGCAAGGACGGCGCGATGTACCTGGTCAACAAGGGCGAGCAGTCCGTCCAGGAGATGCCCGTCCAGGAGAGCATCAACTATCTGAACCTCACCGACGAGACCATCGCCAAGTACAAGGTCAAGGAAACCGGCAAGGAAACCGTCTCCGGCAAGGAGTGCACCATCTACACCGCCGAAATCAGCCAGATGGGCCAGACCGCCAAGGCCACCGTCTCCGTCTGGAACGGCTTTGCGATGAAGAGCACCATCGACATGGGCGGCTTCGCCATGACGCAGAAGATCGTCGAAATCACGGAAGGCCCCGTGGACGCCGCGCTCTTCGAGGTTCCGAAGTTCTAACGGAAAAACCGTCCCAGCCAGGCAGCGTCCACTTGGGCGAAGCCCGGTGCGGGACGAACGGAAGGATTGCGCCCGAGGATTCCCCGGGCGTCTTCGTATACATGGAAGCCCACGTTCACGACTTTCATCTCCCCGTCCAGCGGGAAAGAGAACACCAGGTCGTTGTCGGGTCCTTCCAGCTTGAAAAACTTCAAGGGAGCGTCCTGGATCTCAGGACGCTTTTGCTGATCGGCCATTTCCAGCCGGGTGACGTACTTGCACATCTCCACCAGCACGTCGTCCAGGCCGCAGGCGTGGATATTGACCTTCTCCACCAAGTCTCCGACCTCCCGCACCAGGCGGAGGGTGTAGCCGTCCAGTTCCTTCACGGCGTCGGCCACCTGTGCCGGCGGCTCGGCGTCACCGGGCAGGAGCCAGACCATCAGCTTCTCCGCGGGATCGTGGTATAAAGTCTGGTACTTGAGGAGGTTCCGGGCGCCGCAGGACGGGCACTCCCAGACAAACAAAGAACCGTCCCGGACCCTTGCCTTCAGGTCAGGGTCCAGGGCGGTGTTGATGCTCGGATACGTTTCGACGGAATGCGTCCCGCCGCAGCGGCTACAGCTTGCGGGCACCATCGGAGATGACCACGTTGTAGATCTTCGGGGCGTGACCGAATTTCTCGGTGAACTGGCCGACGGCCGCATTGACGAAGGCGTCGTACAGTTCGTCCTTCACCAGGTTGATGGTGCAGCCGCCGAAGCCGCCGCCCATCACGCGGGAGCCGGTGACCTCCATCTTGCGGGCCAGCTTGTTCAGGAAGTCCAGTTCTTCGCAGGACACCTCATAGAGGCGGCTGAGGCCGAAGTGGGTCTGGTACATCATTTCGCCCACGGTCTCGTAGTCACCACGCTCCAGGGCGTCGCAGACGTCCAGGACGCGCTGCACCTCGCCGATCACATACTCCGCGCGGAGGAAATCCTCCTCGGGAATCTCGGTGCGTACCTCATCCAGCCATACGCGCTTGGCGTCGGAGAGGAATTCCACCTCGGGATGGTTCTTGCGGATGGCGGCGGCGGCGTTCTCGCAGGACTCGCGGCGCTTGTTGTAGGCGCTGGAGGCGAGCTCGTGCTTCACGCAGGAGTCGATGAGAACCAGGCGATAGCCTTCGGGTTTGAACGGGAAGTACTTGTACTCCAGAGTCTTGCAATTCAGGCGGATGAGGGAGCCTGCCTTGCCGAAGACGGAGGCGAACTGGTCCATGATGCCGCACTTGACCCCGCAGTAATTGTGCTCGGTGGCCTGGCCGATCTTCGCAAGGTCGAACTTGTCGATGCCGTTGTGGAAGATCTCGTTCAGTGCGAAGGCATAGGTGCTCTCAAGAGCCGCACTGGAAGACAGGCCGGCACCGAGGGGCACATCGCCCGCGAAAACGGTGTTGAAGCCCTCCACTTTGCCGCCGCGCTTTTCCATCTCCCGGCAGACGCCGAAGATATAGCGGGCCCAGGACTGCTCGGGCCTGTCCTCCTCGTTGAGGCCGAACTCCACGAACTCGTCCTTGTCAAGGGCGTAGGCCTTCACCCGCATCGTTCCGTTGACCTTGATCTCGGCCATGATGCCGCAGTCGATGGCGCCCGGGAAAACGTAACCGCCGTTATAATCGGTATGTTCGCCGATGAGGTTGATCCGGCCGGCGGACGCGTAGAGGTCGCCGGGCTCGCCGAAGAGGATCTGGAACTTTTCCTGGATTTTTTCTTTCATATCGGTATTCTGTTTAGTGTCGATTTACAAAGATAAGCATTTTTCAGCGCTTGCGGATGCCCCAGACCGACAAACTGTACTGGGATTCCGTGTCCTCCTCCAAGTCGTCCGGAAGGGCCGGATAGAAGTCGAGGCCGGTCCGCGCTTCGAGCTCGTCGACTGTCAGGGCGCAGTCAGACAGCCAGTACCGCTCAGCGTCATTGCCCATCACAAAAGCGATGGACTGATACCGTTTGCCGTCATAGACCAGGACCACCTTGAAGAAGGCGTCCGGCACGACCACATGGTCCTTGCCGATGGTTCCGTAGATGTTTTCCCCGATGATGGGCCCGGATACCACCCAGACCTTGCCGTACTTGTCGGCCCAGTGCCGCACCTGCTTCTCCAGGTACTGCCAGTCCTTGTTGTTGAGCTCCTCCCGCTGCGGGCAGATGTTCATGAAATAGAAGGTCTCCGCCATCGCGCTGTCGTCCCACATGAAATCGCCCGCCGGCGCCATGTGGCCCCGGGTCCAGCCGCTGCCCCAGTAATCCTCGCGCATCGCCTGCCTACCCCGGAAGTTCATGTCCATGGAAAAGTTCTTGTCCGCCCGCGTGGCGTCGCCGCGGGTTTCTTCGGCCGTCAATTCATAGGCCACCCAGTCCGGAATGAGGGTCTCGGTGTTGTAGGAGCTCACGAAGCCCTGGTACCGTACGATATGGTCCGTCGGCTTCTGGGCGGGCAGTTCCAGCAAGTCGGGGAGGTCCAGCGCCGGGGCCGCCTGCCCGAAGTTCCAGCCTGTCGTCCGCTGGATGATCAGCCAGGCGGCGAAAAGCACGACCAGCGCGAGGGCTGAGAGGATGGATTTGGTGTTCTTTGTCATCGTATTTGCTTTGGGTGCTAAGTTACGAATTTTTCCGGTCAAAAGACGCGTCCGCCCGCAACTCCTAAAAAAACACGGAATACTCCTAAAAAAATTAGGAGATAAAGATTTTTTACCTATCTTTGCACCATGAGACAGAAACTGACAGCCAAGGAAGAGCAGCTGATGACCCTGTTCTGGGAGCACGGCGACCTCTTCATCCGCGACCTGGTGGCGCTGCTGCCGGAGCCGCGGCCCCATTACAACACCGTGGCCACCCTCGTCAAGTTCCTGGAAGAGAAGGGCTTCCTGGAGCGCGAGCCGATGGCGAACACCTTCCGCTATCACGTGAAGGTCACCGAGAAACAGTACCGCGGGGAGACCGTGGGCGAGATGGTGGCCCAGTATTACAACAATTCCTACGCGAGCCTGGTCTCGCAGTTCGTCGAGGAGGACAAGATGGACCTCCAGGAACTGAAGGACCTGATCGCCCGGATTGAAAGCGCCCGGAAATGACACCGTTCCTCCTTTATATCGGCCGGAGCAGCCTGTACCTGGCCCTGTTCTACGCATTCTTCCTGCTGGTGATGCGCAGGACGACCTTCTTCCGCCTGAACCGTATTCTGCTGTTGGCCGGCACCGTGGTGTGCTTCCTATTGCCATTGCTGCGGCTCCGGACGGTGGAGGTGCCGCTGCTGATGGTCGGGCCGCTGACGGAAGTGGCTTCCGAGTCCGACATGGGTCCTTCCGCCGCCTCCCCGTTCCCGTATCTGGAAGTCCTGTACTGGGCCGGTCTTCTGGCCGTGCTGGGCTGGACGGCCGTTGCGATGGTCCGGATGTATCGGACCATCCGGAAAGGGACCGTCCAACGCCTGGAAGACGGCACGAAACTGGTGCTGCTGGAAGGCGACATTCCCTCCTTCAGCTGGGGCCGGACCATCGTCATGAGCCGGAAGGACGCGGAGGCGAATCCGGTCATCCTGCAGCACGAGAAGGCTCATATACAAAAGAAACATACCCTGGACATTCTCCTGTTTACGGTCGTCACGCTGGTCCATTGGTTCAACCCCCTCGTCTGGATCACCCTCAGCGAACTCAAGCTCCTGCACGAGTACGAGGCGGATGACACCGTTCTTGACAAAGGCATCGATGCTACCCAATATCAACTTCTCCTGGTGCGGAAGGCCGTCGGGGACAAGCGCTTCACCCTGGCGAACGGCTTCCAGCACGCCAAACTCAAAAACCGAATCGACATGATGCTCAAAACTCCCTCCTCCGGATGGAAACGCCTCTCCTGGCTCGCCATCCTCCCCTTCCTCGCGGGAACCATGTTCCTGTGCAATCCCGTCCGCGCCAAGGTCGTCTCCGTCGACCTGCCGGAAACGATTCTTTCCGAAACGGCCGCTCTTCCAGACACGACGAAGACGATTCCCTTTGCATCCGTCGAAGTCAAGCCGGCCTTCCAGGGCGGCGACGCCGGCGAGTTCGCCAAATGGGTCAATGAAAACCTTCAGTACCCGCAGGCCGCTAAAGATGCGGATGTCCAAGGACGTGTAGTGGCGCAATTTGTCGTCGGAAACGACGGCAAAGTCGGGGATGTCAAGGTCCTTCGCGGCGTACACCCTGATTTGGATGCGGAAGTCGTCCGTGTCATCTCCTCTTCCCCGGACTGGACGCCCGGCTACGTCAAGGGTGAACCCGTCAAGGTCACCTACACCTTCCCGGTCGTTTTCAAGACCAGGGGAGATGCCACACCCGCGACCAACACCGTCCAGATTAGAGGCGAAAAGGCGGATTCCGTCCTAGTCATCCTGGACGGAAAAGAAGGTCCCAAGTTGAAGGACATCAATCCCGACACTATCGAATCCATCAGTGTCCTCAAAGACGAAGCCGCCCTGGAGAAATACGGCGAGAAAGGCCGCTACGGCGTCATCGAGATCACTTCCAAGAAACAATGAAACGCCTCCTGCTGACCGCCGCCCTGCTGGTCTGCGCCGCGTCCCTGCAGGCGCAGACCACGCACCGCGACTCCGTGCTGGCGGAGGCCCGGTTTCTCAAGAGCATCTACCGGACGGACGATGCGATTGAGAAACTGTCGGCCCTGGTGCAGCCGGGCGCGATGGACGAGGGCGTGCTGGCCGAGCTGGCGGACTGCCATTTCCAGAGCGGCGCCTATGAGGATGCCGCCGGAACCTATTTCCTGCTCTCGTCCAAAGCTCCGGACAACATCCTTTATCACATCCGTCTGATGCAGGCCTATTCCCGGCTGAAAGCCTATCCCCAGAGCATCCAGGCGGGGCGGGCGGTCCTGCAGCAAGATTCCATCCCGGCGGTCCTGAGCTTCGTGGGGGATTCCTTCCGGCAGCTGGAGCAGGTCGATTCGGCCCTCTGGTACTACCGCCGTTCCCTGGCCCTGAAGCCGGGGAATGAAACGGTCCTGTCCAAGGCGGTGGGCATTCTCATCGACAAGGAAAAGTATGACGAGGCGATCGCCCAAAGCGAGCCCTTCCTGGCGGAGGACCCGGACAATATGACCATTGCTCCGCTCCAGGGGCTCGCCTATTACCGGAAGGGCGATTACGAGACCGCCAGCAAGGTGTTTCAACGGCAGGAGGACATCGGCAATGACTCGTATCCCATCCATTACTATCTGGGGCAGAGCTATTGGCATACTCTGGTGATCTATCGGGCGGAGCAGGAACTCGTGCGTGCCTGGCAGATTGATTCCAGCGATGTGAACCTGGCCTATTCCATCGCCGCCGTGAAAAAGGAGGCGATGCGCCCGTTTGACCGGGAGGTCAAGCCCTGGCTGGACAAGGCGCTGGAGATGCTGGAGCCGGATCCGGCCACGATGTCCCGGATCCACCAGCAATATGCCCTGGGCTACTACGGCCGGGAGGACGCCTGGGACCTGGCCATCGCCCATTACAAGGAGGCCTACCGCTACAATCCCAAGCTCATATCGGCCCTCTCCACCATCGCCTACTGTTATCAGCAGAAAAAAGAGTACAAGGCGGCCATCGAATGGTACGAAAAGTACCTGAAAGTCGCCCGTCCCGGCTCCCGGGGCTATGAGTTCGCCGCCGACAACCTGAAGTATCTCCGGGCAGAAAAATTCATGGAAGAGCCCTAAGGCTCAATTATTGCAGCGAAATGCGCCGCTATGAAGAAGGTTATCTCCACGCTGTTACTGTGCCTATCCGTGTGCCTCGGCGCACGGGCGCAGGTGTTCATCCTCAATGACAATATTTTCCAGGGCCGGATGAGCGACATCACGGCCACCGTGCTGGACTCGCTCACCAACGAGCCTGTCGCTTTCGCTTCCGTGTATGTCATTCCGGCCAAGGACACCACCATCACCAATTTCACCCTGACGGACACCCTGGGCGTTGCCAAGCTGGAGGAAGTCCCCTATGGGAACTATGTCTTCCACGTGGAAATGATGGGGTACAAGCCCTTCGTGAAGGAAAGGTACTTCCGTAACGAGGAAGTGGACATGGGCACCATCCGGATGCAGGTCGACGAGCACTTCCTGCAGGCGGCCACGGTCACGGACGTGGGCAACCCGATTGTCGTCAAGAAAGACACGGTCGAATTCAACGCCTCCTCCTTCCGCGTAGGGGCCAATGCGATGCTGAAGGACCTGCTGAAGCGGATGCCGGGCATGGAGATCACCGAGGACGGCAAGGTCAAGTTCAACGGCGAGGAAATCGACAAACTTACCGTGGGCGGCCGGACCTTCTTCTTCAACGACCAGTCCACGGCCCTGAACAACCTGCCGGCGGCCGTCGTGGACAAGGTCCGCGTGATCGACCGGGAAAGCGAGCAGACGCGCGCTTCCGGCATCCAGGACGGCAACCGGGAAAAGGTGCTGGACGTCGGCCTGAAGAAGGAATACGAGAAGGGCTGGTTCGGCAACGTGGGCCTGAAAGGCGGTACGACGGCCGGTTCTCCGGAGGGCGACGACCCGCTCCGGGACAACCGAGGCCTCCTGTACAACGCCAACGCCCTGGTATCGGCCTATACCGAGAAGGACCAGGTGACGGTGATCGGCAACACGCAGAATGTCAGCGATTCCGACATTGTCGTGATGGTCGCGCTTGGGGATGACGACGAGGTCTTCTCGTCCCTGGACCAGGGACTCACCACCGCCGCGCAGCTGGGCGTGAATGCCAATACCACCCGCATCAAGGATGTGGAAACCACGGTCAGCGTCAATTACAAATACACCGACTCGGATACCGGCACCCGCGCCGACCGGACTACCTACCAGCAGGACGGAAACCTGGCCTCCAGAACGGAGAACACGGGAAAACAATATGCCAATTCCGTGAACGCCGACGTCGAGTTCCAGAAGGAAACCGGGAAGGTCTGGTTCCATGTCCGCCCGGGATTCCGATATGGGCGGACCAACTCGTTCGGCGGCAGTTCCTCGGAAACCCGCCGGGGAGAGAACCTGATGAACCGCTCCGAAAACACGACCCGGAGCCTGTCGGATTCCAAGGATGCGGAGGTGAGCGCGGATGTGACCTTCCGGGAATTGGGAGGAAAGACGGGGCGGACCCTCGGCCTGAGCGGGGGCACCTCCTATGAGAAAACCGGAGGGGAGAGCGCGGAAAACACCATCCTGACCCTGTCGGGCAGTCAGGATACCCGGTCCATGACCTATCAGTCCGACGGGGAATCCTCCACGCTGAACGGCCGGATCCAGTATACGGAGCCGCTCGGCAAGAAGTGGACGCTGTCCACCTCGGCGAATTACACCTGGTCCCGCCGGGACCGGGTGCGGGACGCCTTCGATCCGGCAGGGCGGAATGACTATTACTCGTCGGTCAGCCAGTCCGACTACCTGAGACAGCAATATGACGTCACGGCCCAGTACAAGTTCGGAACGGGCAGTTGGATCACCGTCGGCGCCCGGGCGATCGGCACCCGGAACGAGACTTTTTCCAAGAGTTATGGAATCGAGGAAACAACCGGCAAGGACCAGTGGTACTGGTATGTGGCGCCGTCGCTCAATTTCCAGTATAACAAGGGAGTCAACCGGCTCATGATCTCTTCCTCCGCTTACAGCCAGCGGCCTTCCGCGGAGCGGATGCTGCCCGTGCTGAACATCGCGAACCCGTCCCGGCTCACTCTCGGCAACGTGTATCTGAAGCCTTATTCCTACAACTATTTCTCGGCGAACTGGACGCGGAACAACCGGGAGAGATTCTCCACCCTGATGGCCTATTTCAGCGGACAGTTGAATGCGTCGCCGATTACCCAGGCGCAATGGTATGACGAAAGCGGAATCCTGTATTCCATTCCGGTCAACGCCCGGAAACCGAGTATGTCGATTTCCAGTTTCATCAATTACAGCACGCCGCTGGACGCGAAGAAAAACTGGTTCCTGACGGTCAACGCCTCGATTGGCTATGGCACATCCCGCAGTTACCAGACCCGGAAGTCGCTTCCTGGCCTGGACAAGGACCACTTCGACTATTCGGCCTTCCTGGATGACTTTTGGGGAGATGCGGAAGGCAACCGGTTCTACAGCGGCGCAAGCGGCTTCGAAGAGAGCCTCACGCGCAATTTCTCGCCGTATGCAACCATGACCATCCGGTATAACCAAGAACGCTGGTCCTTCTCCGCGAATGCCGGCGTGAACGGCCGGATCGCCCGCTATTCGCTGGATCCGAGCGTCAATATGAACACGCTGGACACTCGCTTCGGCGGAGAGGTCTCCTATACGACCAAGCACGAGTTCGAGATTGAAAGCGACCTGGACTATGTCTTCTACAAAGGCTATTCGGCCGGCTACGGACTCCCGGAATGGCAATGGAACGCGGAAATCACCAAGAGCATCGGCGCCTTCAACCTGAGCGTCAGCGTCCACGACATCCTGAACCAGACGCGTAACCTCACGCATACGGTCACCGCCAACTACGAGGAGGACAGTTATCAACTCGTGATGGGCCGCTATGTCCTGTTCGGCGTCAAGTGGAACTTCGGCAAGATGAACGCCGCCCACAGCCAGCGCGCCCAGCAGGCCGCCCTCAACATGGTCTTCTAGGGGACTCCTTAAATCGTCCGCATCGAACGGAACAGGTACAGGATCGGGAAGATTTCCAGTCGCCCGATCAGCATTTCCAGCATCCCGGCTGCTTTGAGAACCACGGGGAAGGCGGCGTAATTGGCCATCGACCCCACTTCTCCGAATCCCGGACCGACGTTGCCGATGCAGGCCACCGAAGCGGTGACGCCCGTGGTGAAGTCCAGGCCGAAAGCGATATTCACGGCGGCGAAGACCACGACGATCAGCAGGTAGCAGAAGATGTAGCCGTAGGCGTCGCTCACCTGCTCGTCCGCCCGCAGGCTGCCGTCCACGCGGACATAATGGACCGCGTTGGGCGAGACCGTCAGGGCCACTTTCCGCCGGATGCCCTTGGCCGCGAGGATGGCGCGGTCGATCTTGATGCCGCCGGAGGTGGAACCGGAGCAGCCGCAGATGAGCGAACAGATGATGAGCACCGCCATGCTGAGCGGGGGCCAAAGCGTGGTGTCCTGCGTGGCAAATCCCGTCGTGGTGGAGATGGAGGCCACCTGGAAGGCGGCATCCCGCAGGGCCGATCCGAAGGAAGGATAGTGGCCGCCGACCATCAGGTCGGCCGTGACCACGGCGATGGCGAGGACCACGAGGGAAAGGAACACCTTGATCGTCTCGGACTTCAGGAAGTATTTCGGGCGGCCCCGGAGGAGGGCCAGGAACAGGATGCCGAAATGGAGGCCGGCGGCGAGCATCGCGAAGGTCAGGACCACCTCGGCGGCCGGATTGGCATAGAAGGCGATGCTGGTGTTCCGGGTGCAGAATCCGCAGGTGCTGCAGGCGGACATCGCGTTGGTGATGGCGTCGAACCAGCCCATCCCCGTCAGTTTCAGCGCGATGAAGGTCACGAGCGTCAGGGCGATGTAGGTGATCAGCATCCGGTTGGCGAAACTGTTGGTCTGGCCGACGGCGAAGGAGGAGCGGGCCACGTTGGAGATTTCCGCCCCGGACAGGGTCGATTTGTCGGCCCCCTGGGTAATCATCGAGAAGAGCGTGACGATGCCCACGCCGCCGACCCAGGCCGTGGAAATGCGCCAGAACTGCAGTCCGTTCGGAAGGCCTTCGATATTGTTCAAGATGGACGCACCCGTGGTCGTGAACCCGGAGACGCTCTCGAAGAGGGCGTTGATGAGGGTGAACTCCCGGCCGTAGAACAGGAACGGCAGCATGCCGAAAAGGCAGGCCAGCGTCCAGGCGCCGACGACGATCGTGTTTCCTTCCCGGAACGACAGGTTATGATGGCCTTTCCGGACGAAGATGACCGGATAGAATCCGACGATGCCCGTAAGGAATGCGGAGAAGAGGAGCGGGATCCGGCTCTCGTCTCCGGGGGTGAAGCAAGCGATGATGCCGGACACGGCCATCAGCGTCGCGACGAGGAGGAGCGAGATTCCCACGAACCAAGTGATTATCTTCCAGTTCATTGCTCTTGACTTTACGGCACAAAGGTATCGCCCGGTTTGTCATTTATCAACACAATTTTTTTTATCTTTGCATTGATAAAATCAATCAAACGGAAAAGTATGACGCTCCAGCAACTGCGCTATATCGTCGCCATCGACGATTATCGCCATTTCGGAAAGGCGGCCGAGGCCTGCGGCCTCACCCAGTCCACCTTGAGCCTGATGGTCAAGAAATTGGAAGAGGAACTGGATGTGCGCCTCTTTGACAGGGACGCCCACCCCGTCTCTCCCACGGAAATCGGGCGCAAGGTCATCGACCAGGCGAAAGTGGTCCTGTACCATGTGGAACAGGTCGCCCAACTGACGCACTCGGAAAAGGAAAGCCTGTCCGGACCGCTCCGGATCGCCCTCATCTCCACCGTATCCCCGGTGCTGATCCCCGGCCTGTTCAAATATCTGGGCGAACAGTACCCCGCCATCTCCCTGCATACCGAGGAAATGCTGACGGAGACCATCCTGGACCGGCTCCGGAAGGCCGAAGTCGATATGGGCATCCTGGCCGGTCCGGTCCGGGAGCCCAGCCTGCTGGAAATTCCCCTCTACCACGAGCGTTTCCTGGCCTATGTGTCCCCTGACAACCCCGCCTACGCCCAGGAAAGCCTCCGGAGGGAAACCCTGGCCGGACAGCCGCTCTGGATCATCCGGGACGGTCTCCGGCTGCTGGACACGAAGGATTTGAAAAAGGGGGACTTCACGTATGAGCGTTATTTCGAAGGCGGGCGCGTGGGCATCCTGATCCAGGTGGTCAACGACAACGGCGGCATCACCATCATCCCCGAAACGCACCAGGGTTTCATCCTGTACAGCCAGCAGCATTGCATCCGCCCCATCGTGGACCCGGTACCCAGCAGGACTATCTCCCTGGTCATCCGGAACGACTACATCCACGAGGCCAAGTTGAACGCTGTCGTGGATGCCGTAAAACGCATTGTTCCAGGCGCCCTCCTGGACAATGTCCTCCGGAAAGGGCGGCTGGTGCTGTAACAAATACACGCCATCGGTCGTGAGAATGCAAAGAAAACCGTATCTTTACCGTATGAAAACACACGCTATCTTCCTGTCCCTGGCCCTCGTGGCCGTCCTCGCCGGATGCTCCCCGAAGCCCGCGCCCCTGAAGACCTGCATCTTCCGGGGCGACTATCCC
>JAEEGK010019624.1_pt1 | contig 14475 bp, 1 predicted proteins | sample 8958771 | NCBI WGS metagenome assembly JAEEGK01 (sample SAMN16246547, study PRJNA631951) | gut metagenome | biome: gut microbiome; feature: rumen; material: SC-attached | host: Bos | place: Iran: Karaj | collected 2018-10
AATAATATTTCAATTACATAATTAAAAAATAAATTAATGATAAATATATTCTAAACAATTAAATAAATAATTATAATAATTTAAAGTTTTTATTCATTTAACAATGATATATATTCATAATATATTTTTATAATTCAATTAAAATGAAAACTAAAAAATTTAGTTTTCTCGCTTTGTTTTTATGGATATTAATATTCCAAATGATATCAACTGAGGACATGTGTCCAGATGGAATGAGAAAAACATATTTAGATGATGCAACTGCACTTGATGAGGGTGCCGCAAGAAATTATGTTCCAGCAATCAACTTTTATGAAGGTAATGGTGCCCTTTGGTATAGAAGAAAGGTTTTGATTGAACCAAGATTTGAAGTTCACTTAAAAGCAAGTATAGAAGGAGCTGACTACCTTGAATCCAATAGAGAAGTTGCCTTAGAAGGATTTACAATTGTTATCTCAAAAAACAAAAATAGATTGACTGAAGGAACTGCTGACTATATTGGATATTATGGATTCACCAAAAGTTATGTTGTAGAATTTGACTTCGATAAAACCCTTAATGATCCCGACTCAAGTAGTTATTCATTCAAATATTGCGATTCTGATTGCTCAAATGATGATTCCAAAGCTATCATATCTGGAAGATTAAATTCTCAAAGATTTGATCCCTCAAGAACAAACAATTGGGATTTCAGACTTGTCTATGTAGATAAAAAATTATTCTTATACTCTGGTCCAAATGATGTTATTTTCACCTATAATGTAGATCTTTATAAAATGTTACAAGCAAACACTGCCTACATAGGTTTCACTGGTTATATGCATGGTAATAGAAGAGAAGTAAATGTCTTAGGTACTTTCATTTGTGAAGATAACTTCGATATTACTAGAATGGTAGGTAAATTCTATGTTGATGATCAAACTTATGACACTTATACATATAGAGCTGGAGAAACAGTCCAATATCTTTTCTCATTTATTAACAACAAAGGTCAAGTTATACCACATTGCTTCAAACAAGGTATTTGGTCATATTCTTTCTCTTTATCATTAGATTGTGATGCTTCCAACATACAAATCAGAATGAAAGATGAATACAATCTTTTCTTATCAATGAATGCCTGTAATGATATTGGAACCCATAAAATTAGTGTCGTTGAGACAAATCATGGAAAAGGTCCTTCAAACAATTATAATATTGTCGGTGGTCTTTTAAAAAAAATTACTTTAATTGGTCATGATGGAATAATAACTAATCCTGATACATTCTCAAGAGCATCTAATGGAGTTAGAACTTTAACTTATGGAGCTGCTGAAGGTTCTTTCCCATTAAAAGGAGGAAGTCTTTCAATTGTTCTTGATTTCGATATGACAGATATGTTCGGAAATATCGCTGATATTGGAACAACTTCTAAAGAAATGTTAAGATACTCAGGATTTACTTTATCCACTAAAAATGCAGCTTCACTTGAAATGAAACAAGCTGATAAACATTTCCAATTAATTGTCACTGTAACACAAACAGGTACTTTTAGAATTAACAAAAACTCTTATATGTCAGAAGCCATTGTATTCACTGTTATCGTAGGTGGTATTAGTTCAACTGATTCTTATTGTACTTTAGAAGGATATACAGATACTCCAACTTTACAAAAAGGTGATACAGCTCATTATAGCTGCTACTTCAAAGATAAAAAAGGAAATTTAGTAGATACCAAAGCTTTCCTTGCCTTAGAAGATTATGATTTCAGTTGCCAAGCTCTTGTTTCTCCTTCAAAAAATATTTATTCAACTGTTATAGAAGATAAAACTAGTCATTATGATTGTGCGGTTAATTTAAATGAACCTGGTGTATATGTATTCAGCGGATATTTAACTCCTAGAGGACAATATAATGACAAAGCTGAAATTACTCCAAGAGTAAATAAAGCCATTGTATTATCTAATGATTTCCAATTATTATATGGAAATATATATGACAATCACAAAAGAAATTGGGCTAAAATTGATAACGGTGTTGTAATTGGATATAGACCTGAAAATGATGGATTAATTACTTTACTTGATTTAGTTGATGCAGATGGAAAAACTCTTATGTCAACATATGGAAAATATCCAGATAACTTCGACGTATCTAGAATTAAAGTATTATTAACTAATAATCATGATTTGACCTATAAATTCGGAGAATTAGAAACCAGAAAATATAAATTAAATGGTGTAGAATATATTGGTGTTTATACTAAAGGAGGTGTCCCAACAGATAGTGTCATTAAAAAATCTTCATTCGAATATACTCTTAAATTCATCTATAATAAAATGGATAATACTGTAGAAACAAGAACTGTCCTATTAAGATATAATTTAAATTTACCTGGTTATAAAACTTGTTTCCACGATTTAGATTTAGATAAAACAACCTTTGATATGAAAGAAAAAGTATTTGCTGGTCAATATGAAATTAAATTAGGAAAATTAGAATTAAGAACAAATGATGGATATTTATACAATTATGATATTGGAAAAGATAATATTAAAGTCCTTTTAGATAATGATCGTCAAGCCAATTATAGAGTTGTACCACTTTCTGTTGCCGGTACTTATGATGTTTATGCAACTATTGATAGAGGTTATAGTGGACAAGTAAAAGTTTTAGTTAAAGATAAAGTTGTCGGAATTGCCTCTGCTTATACTTCACAAGGAGAAGCATGCTATTTAAAATTCAACGAACCTGAATTATTTGAACACATAGAAGACAGACATCAAGAACACTTTTATGAATATGTAGGAGAATGCCCCGATGGTAATTTAGAATATTTCTTCACTATTTTAGATAGATATTATAATACCATACTTAAAAGTGATTATTTCGATACTTTCGCTGATATTTACAGTCACTCCTATGGTAATGATATGGATAAATTTAAAGTTGGTTTTAATACTAGTGTAATGTCATTCCAATTCAGAGATGTTTTACAATTCGTAACAAAAAGATATACTTGGGTATTCTTCATGAGAGATGGTACTTGTAACAACAAATATTATATTACATATGATGGTACAAAAAGAAGAAGTACTTTTTCACTTAAATACTCATATTATAAATTATTACAAAATGAAGTATATGTCGAAGAATATTCATATGTTGATGTATTCTTAAAAGATAGTAGTAATGCATTCATGGGAACCAACAATAATTTAAATGATTTAAAAGAATTTGTAATTGTTAAAGCTCTTGATCCTGAAACAAATGAAGAATTTGTATATGATTTTGATCAAGTTACAGGTAATTATGGAATTAGATTTAAATATCAATGTTTCATTCCAGGTAAATATCAAGTTAAAGCATACTTTAAGACTTATGCACTTAATGTCCAAGGATCTGATATTCTTATAGTAACTCTACCTAGATTCTCATTAGAACATAGTAGATTACAAATGGTAACTGATTCAATTATTGATATGTTCCCGAATCAAGTATACACAGTTAGAAATGCTGTACAAACTCCATTCTATAATTTACTTTTATATACCGCTAATGGAGATAGAACAACATACTCTGATTCTGATGTTTTCACATGCGTTATGAGTGGAGATGATGGTGTAAAAATGGACTTAAATGTTAATAAAATAAATGATTTCATTCAATTTACATATAAAGATAGCGATTTAGAACAATTTAGAAAATTAAAAGGAAACTATAAATTAACTGTTACCGCTAATGGAAAAGGAAAAGAATATCAACTATTGTTAGTAGGAGATGGAAATAATGGTGCCTCCAGCACTGATGATTATGATTTATCCAAGACTTATGTATATCCAACACACATAGACGGTTATGCCGGAGAGGTTTATGATGTCAATGTTGAATTTAGAACAAAAGACGGACTTAGATGGGATAATCTAGGTAACACTAATTTATTCACATTTAAAAACTCATATGGATTAGATGATGAAAATTTCATTACTTCAGTTGATTATGGATATAAAAAAGGACAATTCATTGTTCATGTCCAACAAAATAAAATAACTGATAAAGGTGACAATATTATGACATTAATTTATGGAGGAGAAGAAATTCCACAAACAGTTTCATTAAATATTAAAGCAGGTGATTTCGCTAAATTAGTATTAGTAGATGGACCAACCCCTGGTAATGTAATTAATCATCCAATTTTAACTTTCGAACCACAAGATAGTTATGGTAACAGATATTACTTTGATCCTAATGTAGGTAAAGATTTCTTGAATTCATTAACTACAGGTAAATCTTTAGATGGTGTATCATTAACAACTAATAATTGGCTTACTCCTGATGGTTTATTAAAAGTACAATATAAAACAACTATCTCAACTAATGTAGCAGTTACTTCTCCATATTTCGAAGAACCAGATATTCCAATTAACTACAGAATTAAAAGTGGTCCCATTGATCCAAATACATCATATGCTGAAATGAAAAGTACAGTCGGATTAGCAGCCGGTAGCAATTATACTATTGCTATTTATCCAAAAGATTTATATTTAAATGATATAGATGATTTGAATGAAGATGATATGAATAATTTCTATCCTTATTATGAAATGGTTGATAATGGTAATAAAATTAATGTAACAGATTGTAAATTAGTTGAAGGTTATTCAAGTGCTATTGATATTGTTATTAGACAATTAGTAGAAACAGAAACTGATTATGATAGTATTGAATGTACCACACCAATTTCATACATTGGTAACATTGCTTTCCATGTCGATTACAAAGAAGATGAAATCGAGTGTAGAAACTGCGTATTTTCAGTCATTGCTAGTCAATTCGATTTCGACAATACAAAAACATATTACAAAAATAGAGAATATTATATGAGCCTTGAAGAAATAAATGAAATAGATGCTAAACAAGAACCAAAATGGGAAATTACATTCTATGATCAATTCAATAATCTTATTACTGATAATAAATTCGTTGCAGGATTAAATATTCTCACCGATTGGGTTGGAGCAGATATCAAATTATGTGTCAGTACTTCTGGAAATAAAAAAATATCCACTTTATGTCCTTCAACAAATGGAGATGATAATATTAATAAATGGCAATATTTAGTAGATGGTGATCATTATAAATTAGTAGTAAGAGAAAAAGATGTAGAAAAACATAAATTAGTTTATCCATGTAGAATAGTAGGAGGAGGAGCTAACAATACTTCAAATGATGAACCTGACTATGATCAAACAGTTTTCAATCCAACTACTATTAAAATTAAAGCAGGAGATGAAGATAAAACAACTATGGAATTGAGAACAAAAGATGGAAAACGTAAAAATTACTGGTTCCCAGATATTAACGATAAAATCAAAGTTGAATTCAATGAAGATAAAGATGCTTGTTCATATCATGTAGAAAGAGGTCTATTAGCTGGACAATATGACATTTATGTATCTTGTACTAAAGCAAATGATAACAATGGATTCAAAGTTACTGTTGATGGTAATCCAGTTGATCAAAATATTGAACTTATTGTAACACCTAATTTAGCATATTATTTAGAAGTTACAGAACCTGACAAATTTATTGCCTCTGGAAATAAATATACTTGGAAAGTAATGCCAACAAATGATGATGAACCCAATTTCTTATTTAAATTACTTGATAAATATCGTAATTATATTACTACTTCTGTACTTGGAACTAATCAAATAACTATTGAATCAAGTAAATTCGGAAAAAATCAAAATTATTATGATATAGTATTCTTAGATCCAACTATTGAATATAATTTCACTGATAAAATAAATCAACCATTAAATGATAAACATGTTTGGGATATTGTATGTACTGAAAGTGGTAACAAATATTCATTTATATATAAAAGACGTCCAGGAAAAGTCGATCCTAGTAAATCATTCTGGGAGATTGATAAAACACATTATATAGTTAAAGAAACATCTACTGTTTGGGTTACATTAAATGATAGATTTGGAGTAAATGTAGGAACTGAAGAAGGAAGATTAGATCAAGAAAAAGAATTTGTTACTGTTATTACAAATAAAGATAAAGATATTCCATATGTTTATGATACTGTTACAAATGATCTCAGATTACAATATGTATATCCTTATCAAGAAATAGGTAAATATGTAGTTTCTGTTGCTTATGATGGTATTCAAATTGGAGATAAAAAAGATGTTATTGTTACATATCCAGAAAGTGATATGAAAAACAATAAATTATATATCAACCAAGGAGATAATAAAGAAACATTAATGTCACCTACTGTTGCAACTAATATTAATAATAAAGAAGTATGTCCAACTTATAACTACTATTTCTATACTAAAGATGGAGAAAAAATTACTCTTTTTGATAAATCAATGGAAACTAAAGCTACTTTAATTTATGGTAAAGATAAAGATATGAATTGGGAATTAGATGTTGATAAAAAAAGTGATCATTTATTCTTAGCTCATAAAGATTGTAATGAATTCCAGAGATTACCTCAAGGACCATATGAATTAGAAGTTGAAGTTGATGATAAAAAAGAAACTTATCCAATAAATTTAATTGGAAATAATGATACATCTGTATATCAAGTAGAAGATGAAAATAGAACTTATGTTGAACCAACTTATATTCTTGCTAGGGCTGGTCATGAATATCAAGTAAATGTTGAATTCAGAGGAAAAGATGATTTAAGATGGAATTATGAAATAAATCCTAATCTTTTTGAAATTGAAAATACATATGGATTAAATAAAACTCAATTAGCTATAAGAAAAGTAGCAGGACCTTTAAGTGGACAATTGACATTCTATGTAACTCAATATGTAACTACAATTGGAAATAATGATAATATCTTGATGTTAAGTTATGATGGTAAAAAAATACCTCAAACAGTAACATTACATGTTATATGTGATGATGAACTCTGGAGATTAGAATATGATTCAGGTGCAGTAGATGGTACGGTTATTGATCCATCAATTGTCAAATTCATTCCAGTGGATAAATATGGTAACTTATATACTGACTTATTCAATGAAACTTTATATCCTCAAGAAAAACTTGATGCATTAACTAAAGGTAAATCATTAGAAGGTTATCCATTAACAACTAACAATTGGGTAGATGGAAAATTCTTAAATGTACAATATGGTAGCCATAAAGTAACTACTATTGATTTAACATCTGATTATAATCCAAATACTTATAGATATAAATTATGGAGTGGACCAATTGATCCAGAAACAACTTGGGCTGAAATGGAAAAAAGAGATAAAGTAGTAGCTGGTGATAATAATAAAATGACAGTTTATCCAAGAGATAAATATGAAAATAATGTTACAAATGCAACTCTTGCTGATTTAAGAAGATTTGATATTGGATATACAGTTGATGATGATAAAAAAAATGATATTCTTGATACATGCGATTTATATAATTTCGATACTGAAGACTTTGATTGTAATGCAAAAGTAACAAAAGCTGGAAATGTTAAATTTACTGTCGATTATGATGATCAACCTGTAAGATGTATTAATTGTGAATTTTATATTTCACCAGGTCCAATAGATTTCAGTAAAACTAAAACTTACAACAGAAATGAAAATAATAAAGAAATGTCACAAACTGAATATAATATTTTATCATCTCAAGTTAATCCTCACTTCTTACTTAAATTCTTTGATAAATATCTCAATCCTATAGTTAATCAAACTGAAATAGATGAATTACCAATAGCCACTCAATTTATGGTAACTGATGTTGATTTATGTGTTACAAATGATGTACTTTCTAAATTATCTGACTTATGCCCAACAGACAATAATCTCAATGAAGAAAAATGGCATTATTTACCAAATGGAAAAGATTACAGATTAATTGTAATTAAAACTGATAATAATGAAACTTTATTATATCCATGTGAATTAATAGATGGATATGAAAGTGAAGATGGTCCTGAAGCAGGTCCGGTTGATAGCGTATATTTAAATCCTACTGAACTTACTTTAGTAGCAGGAGAAGAAGATACAGTATTTATGGAATTAAGAACTCAAAATGGTAAACGTAAGAACTTCTGGTATCCAGATACTGAAGAAAGTGTTAAAGTTCAATTCCCTAAAGATGTTGATGATTGTACTTATAGAGTTGAAAGAGCAGAAAAACCAGGACAATATAATATTAATTTCAAATGCTATAAAACACGTGATCCATTCCCAGCAACTATTTCCTTAGAAGGTAAAGAAGTTCCACAAAGAATTACTCTTACGGTTGTACCAGGTGCACCATATAAATCAAGATTATTCTTTGAAAACGGAACAGAAATTGTCACTCCTGATTTAGGAACTTGTTCTGTTGATGATGAATTTAGAATGATAGAAAGATTATATGATGAATATGATAACCAAATTACAAATATTGATTTCAATTTAGCTCTTCTTGGTATCAAAATGACTCCTGTTAATGTTAATAAGACAAAGAATCATAAATGGAGTGCTGAACCATCTGCACAATTTGATGGTGATGTATTAATAACATTACAATCAACACTTGCTGATAAACATGTTGTTGTAGGTACATACTTCCCATTAGAACAATATTTCATTGTATTCACTCCTGGTGAAGCTGATGCAGATAATAGTATATTAGAAGTAAGTCATACAGAAAGATATGTTGGAGAACCAGTTAAAATTTTCATTACTCCTTATGATAAATATAATAACTATATTGATGCTATGAGATATAAAGATGAAACTCCTTATCAAGTCAAATATACTAATGAAGGAGATCCACTTAAAGTTATTATGACAAAATATGATGTTGAAGAAAGAAATGGTCTTAATGTTTTATCTTATCCAGGTGCTTTCTATGTTAAAGGAACTACTCATGTTTATGGATATATTGATGATGCACCAATTAAATGTGTTACTTGCAGAATTCTCATCAAGGCAAGAGATATTGATACTTATAAAGCCTTTAGATATGATACAAATAAACAAAAATTCGATCCATTAAGAAATGGTACTGTTGAAAAAAATAAAGTAGAAGAACCTATATATAGATTATATCCTAAAGATGAATATGGAAATGATATTGATACAATTCCAGAAGAAGTATTAAAGAAATTAACTGCTCACTTAAAAAATCAAAAAGAATCTACTGTATATAATTTGAAATTAAATAATAACAAAACTAAAGATCAATCATATGCTGAATTTGTTATTAATGATGAAGAAAATAAAGTTCCTTATAGTGAATTAGTTAGTGGATGGTATGATTTAATATTCACTGATGGAAATATTTATTTACCATTTAATATTTCATTAGAATCTGATAGTGGAGAGGCATCAAATGAACCTGCAGCCATTCCATATACTGCTCTTGTTGATGAAGACTTAAAATATGTTGCTGGTAATTATGGTTGGATGTTATTAGAATTAAGAACTGCTGATGGTGTTAGACATAATGGTTGGGATGGATATGAATTCAAGATTGAATCATGTGATGATGAAGATAAATCATTTGGATTTACTCAACAACGTGCAGGAACACCCGGTGTATTCTATATTACTGTAACATCTACAAAATCAAATACATATCCAAAATTAAAAGAATGCCCATTAAAAGTATATGTTAATGATGAATTAGTTAAAGATTTACATCCATTAATGGAAGTTTATCCTGATGAAGTTGTTAGAACTGAAATATTACAACCATATTGGAAAGATGGTAAAAATAGTTCAGTATTAAAAGATGGATATGCTGATAAAGATTATGTATTTGAAGTTGCATCATATGATCAATATGGTAACTTAGCTGAAACAGTTCAAGAAGTAGTAGGAATTAAAGTAAATTATCAAGGAGGAGATGAATATAAAACAGAATCAGCCACAAATAAAGAAACTGGATATAGAAAATATGTTTTACAACCAAGAAAAGCAGGAACATATATTGTCAGTAGTAATATAGGACCTAAAGGACCATATCTTCAACCTGAATCAACATTCCTTGTACATCCAGGTGCAATCGATCTTTCTAAAACAAAAGTTAGAGCTTATGCTACACCTATTCAAGCCGGAACTAAACCTGCAATTATTATTGAATGCTTTGATAAATATGATAATCCTCTTTATGTTGAAGATTATATAGATAAATTCACATCAACCTTCATTGATCCTAAAAAAGAGAAACATACATCTTCAAGTTCATTTGATAATTTAATTGAAAAAGTCGTTTATACTTCAGATGATCCAGTTACCGTTGTAGGAAAAGTCACCGTAACAGTAGTTTATAATAATAAAACTAAAATTGATACTAAACATGTTGTTATCGAAGTTATCGCAGGAGATGTAGATCCTAGTAAATCAATCTTAAATCGTCAATTAGTTAATGGAGGATGGGAACACTATAAAAATAGAGAGAATTTCACAGTTAATGTATATGAAACATTAATATTAAATGTTACTTTATATGATGAATTTGGTAATTTCATTTCAAATATACCAGTTGATGCTGAATTACTTGATCCTACTATGTCAGGAAATGATATGGATGAAATATATTTCACAGTTATTAGAGGTATGGACAACTTCAAATTAGATTTCTATGACAATGAGACATATGTTAATACTTATAAAAACTTAGTTAATGGTACTTATGATTTAACATATACAGTTAAAGCTAAAAAAGGTGAAGCAGATTTCATTTATGGAATGATTATTAAAGGAGATGGTAATCACAGTAATGGAGATTATGTTACTGCTATATTAACACCTAAAAATACATCTTTCGTTGCAGGAAATTATAAAGATTTCACTTTAGAATTAAGAACTAAAGATGATAAATTATATAATGGTTTACTTGATCTTGAGAACGATTTAGATATTGGTATCCAAAATCCAGATAAATCATGGAATTATACAGTCAAAGAAACAGGTACAAGAGGTATTTACACTATTACTATTTATTCAGAAAAGAAAGGACCTAATATTATGGATGTTAATTTAACTTTCCCCAAATCTGAAGACAAAGGAAAGAAAAATGTTGGACCTGCTTATTATTATGTATATCCAGATAAAGTTCCATATAAGAATTATACTGTTATTTTCACTCAACCAGAACCAAAAATACCAGCTGATCAAAAGATTGAAATAACATTTACTTTAGCTGATAAATTCGATAATTTATTCGAAGGTAGACATGATATTGTTGATGATAATATGTTAACAATATTAAGTAATGGTGAACCTATACCAATAGAATCATTAACTTTATTACCTGATGAAAAAACTTATAAACTTGAATTAATGCCAAAATATCCTCCAAATATAATGAGAATTAATGCTCAATATAACGATGAAACAGCAAGTGTATTATGCTTTATGGATGATATTGTTGTAGAAATTGAAGCAGAAGTAGATTACAATAGTACTGTTATAGTTTCTAAAAATAAAGAATTAATACATGTCGGTGAAATATTAGATATGTGGTTATATCCATTCGATACATTAGGACAATGTGCTGAAGATAAAGATTATAGTCCATACTATAAAGTAGTTGTAGATGGTCCATTAGATACTGATAAAACATTCACTAAAACTTATGAAGTAGAAAGAGTTAGACACATTGATGAACCTGATACATGTGATAATGAATATAAAATAATAACTACAGAAGATGATGCATATAAATATGCAGGAAATTATAAGATTAAAGTATATGGAGGAGATGATTTAATTGGTGATTTTGATCAAGTATGTCTTCCATTAGATTATTCTTCATTCTATTTAGATTACGATTTCGATCCTGATCATATTCCTGTTTTAGAATCTGCTCCAATGTTAGTTACTGGTCGTGATAAATATGGAAATGTTTTAACTGATCCATTAATAGATGATATTACAATAGGATTATCTAAAGATGGTAAAAACTTCACTGATTTCGAATATGATAAATTAGAAATTAAAGGTGGTCAATTAAATCTTGATCTCAAAGTAAGAGAAGCTGGTACTTATCAATTACATATGTATTATAAAGGAGAAGAAGTTGAAACTGTAAATGATGGACAACCTTTACCATTATTAACATTTGAAGCTGGTCCATGCCGTGCTGAAACTAATGAAAACTTCGATTTATCTAACTTAAATGGAGTTAAAAGTGAAAAACCAGTCTCATTCTCCTTCCAATGCTATGATATCTATAATAATAAAATCACTCATGGAGGAGAAGATTTTACTGTTTTGGGAAGTGTTATAACACCTAGTGATATTATTAGCTTAGATAATATGGACATTACTGATAATAATGATGGTACTTATACAGTATCATTTGTTCCAAATATGTCAGGTAAATATTTAATTAGACTTTTCGTTGATGATGAAAAATATGGAGAAGATATTACTGTAACTTATGGTGACAAGAAATGTACTGGAAAAACACCTATATTATGTCCAAATGGTCAATGTGCTGAAGATGTTTATGGATGTATTGTTCCTCCTAATGATTGTCCTAAAGACAAACCATTCATATGTAAAGTAAATGGAACTGAAATTTGTGTTAAATCAAGAATTGAATGTGATTGTCCACTTGGATATTATAGATGCTCATATATGAAATATTGTGTACCTGATGACAGACGTGATATGTGTCCAACTTACAAAAGAAGAAATTGTAAAACAATGGATGCTAAATGGAAATACTTTGCAGATGGTATTTGCCGTGACGAAACCTCTACTCAACCAACTCAAATAGTTTGTCCTATAGATTCAGTTCTTTGCCCTGATTTAACTTGTAGAAAAGATCATGATACATGCTTAAGATCTCCTGAATTAGAAAAGAATGATGTTAGATGTGTTGATCAAGAAATTGTTTCCTATGCTAATGAATGTTCTTCTACAATAACTTGTAGTAATCCTGATCATTATGTATGTAATGGAGAATGTGTTGAAAGTGAATTATATTGTAAACCATTAAGAGAATGTCCATTTGAAACTCCATTCCTTTGCAGTAATAACATGTGTGTCAGAGAAGCTTCTCAATGTGGTACAGGAATTATGTGTGGTGATGGTAATTCACTTTGCCAAGATCATATTTGCAGAGAAAAATGCGAATAAAGCTCATTTATTAAATTCTATTATTATTAAATTATATTATTATCTTAATAATTATTATAGTATCTATTAAGAACGGTTATTAAATATATAATTATTTTTTTTGTTTAATTAATTTTTTAATTAATTTTTTTAATAATAATTATTTAAATATAATTTATTATTATTTTTTAACCCTTATTGAAAACATTATTTTAAAATAATTATTTGATGATAATAAATATATATTTTCTGTTCTAAAAATATTATCATACTTTTTATTCCAATAAATTTATATTTTAAATATATTTTAACATTATTTTATAAAATATTTTTCATTAAATTAAAATTTTATTAATCAGAAATTTAACAAAAGATAAATATCAGATAGAGAAAGAAAAGATACACAAGAAAACTAATGCTCCCTTATTAAAAATGAAAAAAACAAAATTGATCATTGAAATTAACATTTTTTTTAAAGAATTTATTAAAAAATGAAAGAAATAGTTTAAAAATGAGGAAATTAATAATATATTAATAAAAAAAAAAATAAATTTAAATTTGCTTTTTATATTTTATGATATTAAATAAAAAAATGTTATACTATTATCAACTATTTTCATTCATATTTAATCTGAAAGAAAATGACTTTTTTCAGACAATTATGAATGAAAAGTCTAATTGATAATTATTTTAATTTTAATAATAGAATTATTCTAATTAAAATAATAGTCAGTTCTACTTTTCCTTCATAATTGTCCAAAAAAAGTCATTTTCTTTCAGATTAAATATGAAGGAAGTAATTGATAATACCATAAATTTTTGAAATCTGAATATAAATTTTCTGTTTTTAATTTGACATTTTTTTGATTACTTTCGATTTTCTTTTTATCTTTTTATTATTTGTTAGGTAAAATATGTTGTTATTATATTTTTAAAGTTTTTTGTTGCTTTTTGATATAAATTTTTTTTTGTTTTTTATGTTTTTATATAAAAAAAAATAATATGTTATATATTAATTTATAATTATTTATAAAAATTTTTTATATAATATAAATTTATTTCTATTTATTTTTAATTTTAAAATAAATATTTAAAATTTTATAAGATAAAAAATTAATTTAAGTTTTAATGAAAATTTATTTAAATAATATTATTTAAACTTATATTAATAAATACTAAAATGAAAAAATCTTTTATTTTTTATAAATTTCAATTTATTTTATGTTTATTTAAATTTTTAAATTATAATTTAAAATCTAAAAAATAAATGTTAAATTTGAATATTTAAATTCATTAGATTATTTGTTTTATTTTTTTCATATTTTATTAATTTAAAATAATTATAAATAATAAACATTATAAAATTAAAATAAATTATTTAATATTTTTA
>JAEEGK010019626.1_pt1 | contig 14473 bp, 9 predicted proteins | sample 8958771 | NCBI WGS metagenome assembly JAEEGK01 (sample SAMN16246547, study PRJNA631951) | gut metagenome | biome: gut microbiome; feature: rumen; material: SC-attached | host: Bos | place: Iran: Karaj | collected 2018-10
ATTGCATTATCTCCTTCTGCATTTCTTACTACACTTCCAACCATTGAATCAACAATTTCTCCTTTATTCATTTCATTAATTGCATTATCTCCTTCTGCATTTCTTACTACACTTCCAACCATTGAATTAACTATTTCTCCTTTATTCATTTCATTAATTGCATTATCTCCTTCAGCTTTTCTTACCACACTTCCAACCATTGAATCAACTACTTCTTCTTTATTCATAGCATTTACAACAGAATATTTATTCTCATCTTCAATTGAATTAACATGTTCTTCTTCTACTTTCTGAGATGATTTTAAAAAATCTGGTTCTTCATTTCCATCATTTTTTCTTTCTAAGTTACCTTCTTGCAAACCGGACTCTTTAATATTATCTTCTTCTTTACCTTTTAATCTTCCTCCTTGTTCTTCAGTTTCTTCATTTTCTAAATACCCATAAACTTGTTCTGTATTTCCTTCATCTTTTTTTTTACTTTTCAAATTTCCTATTTCTTCATTATTTCCTTCTTCTCCTCCTTCTTCTCCTCTTTCTTCTCCTCTTTCTTCTCCTCCTTCTTCTCCTTCTTCTCCTTCTTCTCCTTCCTTTTTATCAATTCCACTTTCTTCCACTTTCTTTTCTTCTTCTTCCACTTTCTTTTCTTCTTCTTCTATTTTATTATCTTCCACTTTATCTACCCCACTTTCTTCTTTCTTTTCTTCTTCAACATATTCACCTCTTTTTTTCTTTTCTTCTATTTCTTTTTTTCTTTTTTCTTCTTCTTCTTTTTCTTTTTTTTCCTTTTCAATTCTTTCTCTTTCTAATCTTTCCTCTTCTTCTTTTTTTCTTTTTTCTTCTTCTTCTTTTTCTTTTTTTTCCCTTTCAATTCTTTCTCTTTCTAATCTTTCCTCTTCTTCTCTTTGTTTAATTTCAGGATAATATTTACTAAAAATTTCATCTTTCCTTCTCATATTATCTTCAACATCTCCAAACATACTAACAAATTCATCTAAAGACAAACCAATCACTTTAACATCATCACTTCCAGCAATAACAGTTTCATCTCTTAATTTTCCTTTTAAGAAACAATCAACTCCTATTAAATCTCCTTTTTTAATATCTTTACCAGGAATTTCTTTTTTTCCAATTTCACCTCTTTTTTTAGTTTTACAAATTCCATTTTCTAAATAATATAATACATCACCATATTCACCTTCTTTAACAATAACATCTCCTTTTTTAAAATTACCTCTTTTTATAGTTAAAGCTAATTTTTTTTGTTCTTCTGGTTCTAAAACTTGTAAAAAATCAATTTTTTGTAAAAATTGTTCATTTATATTTCTTGTTCTTTCCGCTTTATCTTTCATAACATGTTCATATGATTCTTTATCTAAAGTAAAAACTTTCATTAATGAAGTTGCTTTAATTGTTCCTGGTGATTTATTTAAATATAATAAAGATAATTCACAAAATGTATCTCCTGGATTATATTCTTTTACTAATCTCATTGGAGTATATTCTTTTGGTTTTTTAATTTTTTGTTTTGGATCTTTAATTTGTGGTTTTTCAAAATTTAATTGACATTCACAAGTTCCTTCTCTTATAAAAAACAAATTTTTTTCATATTCTCCTTGTTTAACTATAAATGTACCTTCCATTATATCTTTTGGTTCCATTGCTCCTATTATTTTTTTCATATCATCTGGTTCAAGGGAATCAAATAAGAAACTTCTTAATAAATATGCTTTAATGAAATTCTCATCTTCTGGTGTTTTTTTTATATTTTTTAATTTATATTCATTTTTTTTATCTTTTTGATTATCTTTTTCTTTTTCCTTTTCTTTAAGATCTCTTGGTATTTCTGATACACTATTCATTACATATAATTCACTACATACTCCATTTCTTTTCTTATCACCTACTCTTATTTTATTTTTCTCCTCATCATCTAAATCAAAATCAATATCATCATCATCATCTTCACTTTCAATATCTTTCATTGGTAAATTTATATTCTTTTTAACTTCTTTTTGTTCTTTATTATCTTGTATAAATTTCTCATGTTCTTCCATTTTTTTATATTTTGAAATTTCTTTTCTTAAATTTTCTAATTCAAATCTTTCTGATGGAGTTAAACCTGAATTTGTAAAATTGTTTTTATTTTGAATGTAATGAAGTAAAAATTCTGGAACATTATTTGGATGAGATGATGTTAATTCTGTTGTCATTTCAACTATTAATGGTTTTAGTTTTTGGGATGTTGTTAGTGGTTTATTTTGATCAATTGAATTTCGGGGAATCATATTTTTTAATTATTTTAATTGATATTAAAAAGTTATATGTTTATTATATTAATTTTTTTTAATATTTTTTTTAAGGGAATTTTCAATTAGGAATTTAATTTTTTTAATATTTTTGTTTTTAAAATATTATAATGATTTTTTGTTAAAGGAAAAGAATTGGATTTTAGTTTGATATATTTTTAAAAAAAAATATTTTCAAAAATTTTTTTCTTTTATTTATATTGATTAAATCTTTTTAAAGTGAAAATTTAAAGAATAAAAAAGAGTTAATGTAAGATTATTGATATATAAATTATTAAATGGATAAATGTTAACGTTTCTTTTATCTTTTAGTTTATATATTCATTTAGAAATTTATTGAGGAAAAAATTTTTATTTATGAATTTGCCATTATTTTTATAATTTTATTTTTATATATAATCATTTTATCAATTAAAAAATTAATAAATAAAAATGTTAAATAAAAAAAAGAATAGAGATTCAAATAATAATTCATTATCAAATAATATTCCAATTTCAATTCCAAAAGTTTCTCTTACTCAAATATCAGTTGATTATTCATTAATAAATCAAATTCCTGAAATAAATAAAAAACTATATTTAAGAAGTAATCCTCTTAAAATAAAAGATCATAGAGATAAAAAGGAAAAAGAAAAGAAAAAAATAAGTAAAAAAAAAAATATTTCAGAAGAAGAAGAAAATGAAGTAGAAGATGAAGAAATTGATGAAAAAGATAATAGTGATGATAAAGAAGATAAAGAAAATATATCAATTAAAGAAGAAGATAAGCCAAAAAAAGAAAAGAAAAAAGAAAAAAGAGGAAGAAAACCTAATAAAACAAAAAAAGAAAAAAAGGAAAAAGAAAAAAAAGAAAAAGAAAAAAAAGAAAAAAAGGAAAAAGAAAAAAAAGAAAAAAAGGAAAAAAAAGAAAAAGAAAAAAAAGAAAAAAAAGAAAAAAAAGAAAAAGAAAAAAAAGAAAAAAAAGCAAAAAAGGAAAAAAAAGAAAAAAAATATACAATAATGACCTCCCGTACAAAAATACTAAACGAAGACTGTCCATTATTTTTAGAAGGTAAATGTCCAAAATTATTTTGTGATAGAATACATAACTACTCAAAACTTTACAAAAAACAAAACAATGAATTTTTCAAAGAAAATTTTTCTTATCTTCAAAATGACTTTAAATTAATTCTCCCATATCAAAAAAAATTATTTGAAAACCAACAACTTGACATAATGTTTTTATGTGATTGTACAGGATCAATGCAAACATATATAAACAGTGTAAAATCAGAATTAAAAAATATAATAGATTTCATATTAGAAAATAATCCATATGCAGATATAAAAATTTCTTTTGTAGGATATCGTGATATTTCTGATAAAAAAAGATTTGAAATAATTGATTTTACATCAGATATTGATTCAATAAAAAATTTTATAGGTAATATTATTGCAGAAGGTGGTGCAGATTTACCAGAAGATTTAGCAGGAGGATTAAATAAATTAATTGAAATGAATTGGAGAGAAAAAAGTGCTAAATATGCTATTATTATTGCTGATGCTCCTTGTCATGGAATTAAATATTTTAAAAGTTTAGGTATTAGTGATTATTTTCCTAAAGGAGATCCTAATGGTTTAGTTCCTGAAGATTTAATTGAAAAAATTGCTAAAATGGATATTACTTTATATGCTTTGAAAATTAAATATTATACTGATGAAATGTATCAAATTTTTAATGATGTTTATATTAAAAATAGTAAATTGAATTCACCTATTATTATTAGTGAATTAGGAAAAAGTTTGGAACAATTTGGATTTTTAGTTGCTGTTAGTTCTAATACAACTTTAAATAATTTAACTATTAATAAATTACCTTTGAATGATATTTTATATGATTTAGAAAAACAAAATGAGAAAAATGAACAACAAATACTTATTCAAGATTTACTTACTCGTGTTAAAAATTCTCAAAATACAATAAGTAATAATATACTATCTGATGATAATATTATTAAATTAGATAAAAATGTTGATTTAAATAGAACATATAATACATTTGAAAATTCAATAATAAACAATAAAGAAAAAGCAATTTGTCATAGTTTCATAATAACAAAAGATAGATATTTAAACATAAATTGGAAAAATCCATATATAACACATTATAATATAGAAACAGAATGTTCAATTGATACAATCCCATTTAATGAAGGAGCAGAAAGATATGCATATTATATGTATGATGATACAGTAAAAATGAAATATGTAGCAAAACAAAATAAAATATTTATTAAATCTCAAAATAATATAAATTCAATGCAAAAAGAATTAGAATCAATAACAATATGTCATCATATATCAAATGAATTTAATGAAAGAGTAGTAAACTTCATTCCAAAAGATAAAACAAATATATTAATAAATTTCATTCATTCTTATATTTATGAAATTCCATCAGAAAATAAATTTTATTACGTTGAAAATTTAATACCAGGAAAATATGTAAAATATAATAATAATGCAGGATGGATATCAAATTCAATAGCAGAACAAACATTAATAGCACAAGCATTTAGTCATTTTTCATATCAAATAACAGGAGGTTATTTAATTATAGTTGATTTACAAGGAGTAGGAGGTTATTTAACAGATCCTCAAATTCATTGTTTAAATGGAAATAAATTTGGAAATGGTAATTTAGGTTATATTGGAATTATTAAATTTTTTTTAACTCATCATTGTAATAAATATTGTAAAGATTTAAATTTAATTCATCCTATGGATTTTAAATTTAATGTTGATGTTGATAATTTTGATTTTTTTGTTGATAAATATGAAGAACCTTTAAATAAAGATGAAGAAATTTATAAATTGTGTGATTTATGTAGAAAACCTTTTATGATGAAAAGTGGAGATGCTTTTGAATTGAAAAAAAAATGTTGGGAATATTTTTGTTCTGATTGTGATAATAAAAGAAAGAAATCTTTTAAAAATGGTAATTGTGAAAAATGTGGAAAATTTTTTATGTCTAGTGAATATTTTTATAAAATGCAAAGAATTCCTTTTTCTAAATTATGTATGAAATGTAAACAAGAGGAAATTTCTGAACAAAGGGAAAAATATTATAAGGAATTTTTTGAAAAAAATAAAGAAGATGTAAATAATAATTAATAGATATTATTTAATATTATATTTTATTTATAAAAAATTTATTTTTTTTTAATAATTAAATTATCCTCTTTTTTTTATTTTAAATTTATCTAATTTAAAATTGAATTTTATTTGTTAATTAAAATTTTATTTGAATTATATAATATAACTCCTTTTTGTTTTAATCTTAATTTACCATTTTTTATTAAATCTTTTAAATTTTTAAATTGAGTTTTTATTTTTTTATTATCTTCCTGTATTTCTTTATATAATAAATCAATTTTTTTATATTCTTTAATGGTATTATTAATATTTCTTTTAATTATCATAATTTGAATTTTTGTATTTAAAATTTTTTGATTTAAAATATTGTTTTTAATTTTTTGTTTATGAATATCTTTTTGATTTTTCATACACTTACTTTTATTTATTTCATTTTTTTCAATTAAAAGATTTTTTTCTCTTTTTAATTTATATTCTATTAAAGATTTTTCATTAGAAATATTATTAAACTTATTTTGAAATTTAATAATTTTTTCTTCAGGAATTAAATATGCTAAAATTTTTTTCTCTTTATTTTTAAATAAATTATCAACTGAATTATTTTTATTTTTTTGTTTTCTTTCATTAATTTTATTTATATTATTAAAAATTTTTTCAATACTTTTTTTCCCTGATATAATTGTTGAAAAATTTAAATTTGATTTAGAATGAAATACTTTACTAATTTTTTTGAATGGAAATAAATTCTTTAATCTATTATATTCTTCTTTTAATAATATTACTTTTCTTTGATTATTCTTTTTATTTATTTCACAAAATTTATGTTGGAATAAATTTTTTTTTAAATTGGAAATATTCTTTGTCAATTCATCAATTAATTTATTTTTTTCATTTAATTCATTATTTAATTTATTTTTTAATTCATTATAATTTGAATTATTTAAATTTTTTTTTAAATTAATATCATTATTTAATTCATCTATACTCATTTTTATATTTATATTATTATTTTCATTTAATTTTATTTTATTTTCAACTGCTTTAATTAAAATATCCAACAATAAATTTTTTGTATTGAATAAAATATTTAATTTATTTTTATAATTTTTTTCATTTATTATATTTTTCGTACTTATTTGCAATAAATTATTTTCTTGAGCTATTCTTCTAATTTCATACTCTTTTTCTGTTAATATTACCCCATATTTACCCAATTCATTAATAAAATTATCTTTTTCTTTTCTTGATTGATATTCAATTAAATTTAATTTATTTTCTAAAGTTTTTAAATCAATATTCAAAATGTTTTTTTTTTTTATGTTTATTTTTTTCTAAATTTTTTTCTATATTATTTTCTACTTTTTTTGCAAATAAATACACATCATTTGAATCTTTTTCTAATTCTTTAATTTCATATTTTTTTTTATTTTCTTTATTATCCATTTATAATATTATTCATTAAGCATTAAACAATTAATTAATTTTTTAAATAAATTTTTAAAATAAGGTATAAGAACATCAAATAAAATAAAAAAATAAAAGTAATTTATATGAGCAATAAATTTAAAATATAAAAATGATAATTTAATTTTGACTAAAGAAATATTTTTTTATTTGAAATAACTATCCCTAAATTTTTTAGCAAGTAAGGGATCATTAGAGCAAATAATATCAACACCAAGCTTAATTAATCTTTCATATTCTCTAGTATCTTCCTGAAATCCCATATAAAACCAAGTCATAACTCCAATTCCAAGTGAATGTGCTTTATTAACAACATTTTCATTTACTTTTTTATGATGAATATTAATAGTAGAATTACTTTTATAATCAAATTTTTTACTTTTATCATTATAAATAAATCCAAATTCAATTTTTTTATCATGATTTTTATTATATTCTTGAACTTTATCATAATATTTATGATGGAAAGAAGAAAATTGAATTTGTTCATTCATATCATATTTTTCAATTAATTTAATTGCAGTATCAAAAACTAAATCATATCTATCATCCTTAATTTCAATATTAATAAAAATTTTATCTTTACATAAATTTAAAACTTCTTCTAAAGAAGGAATTTTTTCATTACCAACTAAAGTATGTAACTCACGTAATTCACTAAAAGTATATTTTTTAACTGAACCATGACCATTTGTTGTAAGTGAGACATCACCATTATTTCCTCCATGAATTACTACTGGAATATTATCTGAAGTTAACCATATATCTAATTCAATTGAATCTACATCAAATTCAATTGCTCTTTTAAATGCAGATAAAGTATTTTCTGGAAGTTCTCTATTAACTCCTCTATGGGATTCTATATAGGTTTTATGTGGTTGTAAGTAAGAAAATGATTTTCTGTTAAGATTAGATGTTATAGAAATTAGTAATAGAAATGATATAGTAATATGGGGTTTGATTAGCATTTTATTTTATTATAAAAAAATAATTTTTTTTTTCAAAGATTTTTAAAATTTATTGATTTTTATCAAAAAATATTTGTTTTTTTTCATTTTTATTATTATTATCTTTATTTCTCATTATAAATAGATATTTAGAAGTTTTATTTTTTACTTGATTGAAAAAAAACATAATTATATTTATAAATCTTTTTTTTAATTTTATTATTTGTTGGAAAGTTAATATTTAATAAAAATAAAATAAAATAATATAATTTAAATTATTTATTTATTTATTTATATATTAAATAATAAAAAATTATTATATTAAATTATTATATTTCCTTTATTTTCATTTTCACTTATTTAATATAAAAAAATCAATAAATATTATATCTCAGCAAAATATTTCATATTTATTTACAAGTAAAAAATTATACAAACATTATTACAAAATTTAATTTAAATAATCTTTGAAATCTATAATATTTACGCTTTGATAAATGAAAAAACTAATTTATAACTCTAATTTTTATTGAAAATTATTTTTTTAATAACTTTAGTTATAAATTATGAATTAATAATCTGTATGTGTTTTTTAATTTAGAAAGTTGATTAAAAGTATTTTTTTTTAACTGAGCCATGACCATTATTATTTTATAAATATCAATTTTTTTTTCCTTTATAAATTACTAGTGGAATATTATAAGAAGTTAACTATATTTTAATTTTAATCTAAATCTAATTTAATTTTTTTATTAAATTAGGATAATGTGTTTTTAGAAAATTCTATTTATTCTTTTTATATGATTCTATATAGTTTTTATGTGATTATAAATAAGAAAATTTTTTTGATTAAGATTTGATTTTATTGAAATTAATAATACTATTGATATGATAATAGAGGTTTTGAATATCTTTTATTCAAATATTTTTAGATTATTTTTATTATTTTGAAAAATTTAAAAATAATATAAAATTACCCAAAATAATTTACACTTTTTTATTTTTATAAAAGAATTCAAGGAACATATTTATTAATATAAAAAACGAATTATAAAAATAAAATAGTTCATTTTAATTTGGAGGATATTAAGATCCTAATTACCTAATATTAAAACAAATAATTTTTATAAAATAGTATATTCTTATTTTTTTAATTCATAATTATTATTTAAAAGATAAAAAAAAATTTTTATAAAAATTAAATATTATTTCATAAAATAGCTCTTTAAAAATAATAAAAAAAAATGCAAATAAATTATGTAGACTATATGAGAAAAGAAAATGAAATCTTTGATTCTATTTATAAAGTTAAAGATGAAAAAGTAATAATTGCAAGTGATGAAAAATTTGATTTCTCTATGGTTTCACCAAATTATATCAAAATAAAACAACGTGAAGTAAATAGAAATAATAGAGAAAATATAATTGTTATGGAATCTTATGATTATACTTTAGAAGAGTATCTAAAATTCAATGAATTATCAATAATAGAAATAAAACGTTTATTATTAGTTTTTACAAACATTTTCGAAGAACTCCATAAAAAAAATTATTTTCAAAGAATTAAGTTAACAAGTATATTTATAAAAATGGAAAAAAAAAATCAATTATCCTTTAAAATCATGTATCCAAAAAGAAATAATAACAATGATCATACTATATCATCAGATGAAAATGAAAATATATTATTTTTTTCTCCTCAATATTTGAAAGGTGATTCAGATATTGATGGCAAAGATGATATTTGGACATTAGGTATAATTCTTTATTATATTACACACAAAAAATTTCCTTATGACAAAAAAAAAACGGAGATTCTACAATCTGAAGAAATAGAGTCTAATAATATAGAATTCAAAACAGATTTGGATAAAGATTTAAACAATTTAATGGAAAAAATGTTAAAAATTGAAAAAGAAGAAAGAATAGACTTTAATGATTTATATGATTCTATTAAAGATATTTTGAATAAAGATGATTTTTGGAGATTATTTGAGCATAATATTATTAATTCAAAATTAACTTTTATTAATTTATTTAGATTGTTCTATGATTATTTAAAATATAAAAATGAAAATTGTCTTTTAAATATATTAATAAATGTAGGTTTTTTTTTATTTAGAATTTCATTCCATATATTTTCAAGTATTCTTTTTCATAATGATGAATCAATATCTTTTGTTTATCATAAAGAAAAAAATTTAGATAAATTAACAATTCCAAATTCTATAAATTGTTGGATAATATTTACAATTATAAATCTATTTTTAAAATTGTCTCAAAATAATAAATTTAGAATCTTTGTTTATTCAACATTTATTATAATTCAAATTTTTTCTTTAATTTTCTCAATTTCATTTTTTAATGTTTTTGAAAATACTCATAAAATAATATGTATTAAAGTAGTTTTTAATTATTTTTTATGTAATTGTTATATATTTATATTATTTTTCATTAATGCTTATTTGAAGAGAGAATATATTACATTAAACAGAGATATTAAAATGAAAAATGAAAAAATTATAAAAATTTTAGATTATTTAATATGAATTATTTTATTCATAACAAAAATAATAAAATAACAAGTATTATAAGAAAAAATAAAGTTATTATTTTTTGTTAAAATTTTAATTTTATTCAATAAAAAATTTAATCATTTTATAATTAAATTTTTTTTGATATATGAATTTAACATTATTCTGAATAGAAATTTAATTTTTTTATTTTAAAAAAAAAAAAACTATCAAATTAATTAAAAAAATTATTTAATAAATTTGGTTCTGACACTACATATTATAAACAATTATTTAAAACATTTTTTAATTATTTTTAAAAAAAAACAAAAATTTTTTATTATAAACATAAAAAATAAAAATATATAAAAAAAAATTTCATTACCAACAAAAAATAAATCTAAATAAAATTAAAACCAAAATATATTCAATAATATTACTTAATATTCCAATATAAATATCACAAAAAAAAAATAAAAAAAAAATCTATATAAAAAAAAAAATTATAAAAAAAAATGATTCTAAACTATTTAGATATTCTCTCAGATCCATTAACCCTTCACTATGAAACATTTCACAGTCACACTTCAATTCCATCATCAATTCTTTCAATAATAGCAAGTTTAGCATGTATAGCATTAGGTACATATTCATTTCTTGATGTAATAAAACATTTGCATCCAACATCATTTTGTTATACTCGTCAAGAATACGATGTAGGTGATTTTCCAGTAAATGAATCATCAATGTTTCATTATTTTAAATTTGAAGGTTTTCCAAAAAATGAAAATTTAAATTCAATAATGGAAATTTTTGGTTTTATGGATTTTGAAGATATAACAATAAATTATAAAGATAATACTGGATCACGTTTATTAATATCACATTATACTTATGATATTTGTCCTCAAAAATCAGAAAAATATAAATTAAATAGTATTAATGAATTAATAAAAGAATATTCAATTGTTGATGGTTATTGTATAAGTGGTTTTTATAATAAAACAAGTGATACTTATATTCCTGTTGATAGTGAAAATTTTCCTTATCCTGTTGATGAAAAAGGTACTTCACATCCTAATTATACTTCATATCAAATTATTATTCAAAGTTGTGAAAATGATACTTTTCATACTTTTAATAATTGTAAACCTCAAGAATATATTGATAAAGTTATGACTGAAAATATTGTTGATTCTATTATTACTATGTTAACTCAAGAAGTTGATGTTAGTAATTATAAAAATCCTATTATTAATAAATTTTTTCAAGTTAGAATGACTTTTGCACCTGGATCTAATGTTTATTCTGTTTCTAATTTAAATTTTCAACCTTTGAGAGTTATGACTTATAGTAATGTACTTTTTGATAATAAATATACTGAAGATTATTCTTATTATTTTGAACAGAATGATCTTAAAAATTTTGAAACTAAATTTAATATTTATACTGCTTATCAATTTTGGATGCAGAATAAAGTATATATTTATGAAAGAAGTTATAAAAGAATTCAAAATTTTTTTGCTGATATTGGAGGAACTATTAAAACTGTCACTTCAATTGCTAAAATTTTAAATTTTATTTTTTGTAAATATCAAACTTTTTTTGATATAGAAAAAATAATGCATAAGAGAATTGATGATCTTTTAGAAAAACCAATGAATAAAGCAATATCACAAAATAAAGTAACTTCATTAATAGAAAAAGAACAAAGTAATGAAAAAGTAAATCAAAATGAAAGTAATTTTGTTTTAATGAATAATTTTACTCATAATCCAACAAATGAAATGAATAAAAATATAAATACAAATAAAAATATTAAAAATTTAAAGCGGAAAAATAGTAAACTTTCATTTTCTTATATTAAAGAAAATAGAAATGTAGGTGAAAAAATTGGATTATTTTCTGCAGTTTGGTATCAATTTTTTCATTCTAATAATAAAGTAGGGAAATATGTTGATATTGTTAAGTGGTATTATAGACAAGTTATTAGTGAACAAAATATGTTTGATTTATATTTCTTTTGTCATTCAATAGAAAAAAACGATAAAATTATATTTGATGCATATCAATTTGAAAAAACCAGTAAATTCTAATATATTAATTTTTTATAATTTGTGAAGAAAAAAAAGTTTTATTTGAAAAGTGATTTTGTTTCAAAAAATAATTTTTTGGAAAATATATAATAAAATTCAATATTGATACTTTTATTTTTTTTATTTTTTATAATTTCAAATAAAGAAAATTTAATTATTTAATTTTTATTTTTTATTTTTCATTAATAATTTTTATACTTTATTCAACCTCTTTTTTACAAATTGGACATATTTTATTATCCTTAAACCATTCATCAATACAATAAATATGGAAAATATGAGAACAATCTAAAATTCTTATAAATTCATTTTCTTTGAACAATTCTTTACAAATGACACATTCTTTACAATCAATCTTATTTGGAGAATATTGTTCAATTTTTAGGGATAATTTTTGTTCTATTGAAACTCCTTTTTTAACATATCCTATTTTATTTTCTAATTCTAGTAATTCTTCGTAAGTCATATTATCAACATCAATATTATTTTCATCATTATAACTTTCAAAGCTACAACTCATATTATTTTCATTTTCAAAACTACTATCAATATTATATTTATATTCATTGTTTATTTCATTTTGATTAAGTAAAGATTTATTTTCAAAAAAATTATCTAAATTAATATTATTATTATTATTAATTTGATTATTTTTATTATTAGAATTTCTTTTATTTAAAAGATTATCATAATTATTGATGGGTTGAATTATTGTGTAAGGATAATTATTATTTTGTTCAAAAAAATCATTTATATTATTAAAAGTATTATTATCAGGTATTCCCATATTTAAAAAAGGTTGATTTTTATTCAATGATTTTAATATTGAATTTTCATTTTTTTCTATTAATTTCTTATTATTATTTAATATAAAATTTGTTGATAAATTATTTGAATTTAATATATTTTCATATAAATCAATTTTTTTATTTAATTGGATAATTGTTTTATTTAAATCAACAATTTTACATTTTAATCTAGAATTTTCATTTTCTAATTTTTTAATTTTGTCTTCTTTTGAAAAATTTTTAAAAAAAGGAATATTTGGTTCATTTATATTTATTATTTGATTGTTCTCCTTTTTTGAAAAATTATTTTTAGAATTTAAAATATTATTAGAATGATTATTATTAATAAAATTATTATTATAATTTTTATTATTATTTGAAAAGAAGCCAATATTTTGTTTTATTTTATCATATAGATCTTGATTCTTGTTATTATTTGAATAATTGTATGATTTGGTGTTGTTATTATTATTCTGAGAAGGAAAATCATTATTAAAAAAACCAAAAGAATCCATTTTATTTAATTATATTAATTATAAAATTAGTGCATCATAGAAAATTTTTAATAAATTTTTGTTTTAAAATTTAAAATTATTTATTGAGAAATAAAATTTATGATGAATTGAATAATGAATTATCAATTTATTATTATATATATTAAATAAGAATACAATTATTTTAAATATTGTAAAACACTAACCAGATTATTTAAAAAAACAAAATAAATGATATGAAATATTGAAGATTGAAATAAAATATTATAATTCTTAATATATATATAAAATTTATTTTATATTTAATTATTCATATGAAATAATTATAAAAAAAAATAATCCTAATGTATTCAAGTTTAAGTCTTGCAAAAAAAGTAATAATGAATGAAGAAGAATTAGAAGTTTTAAAAAGTCAAATTGGTAATATAATATTTTCAAATATAAAAGATAATTTAAAAAAAGGTAATTATAAGAATAATTTTTTTAGAGCATGAAATAAACAATATATTTGAAGAGTTTTTTAAACAATTAGAAGAAAATAATAAAGAACTAATAAAACAAAATGAAAAATGTATAAATGATATATTAGAAGAAAATTCAAAATTAAAAAAAGAAAAAGAAAATATAGAAAATAAAATAAAAGAATAAGAAAAAAAAAAAAAAGAATAGAATGAATAAAAAAAAAAAAAAAAAGAATAAGAAAATGAAATAAAAAAATAGAATGATAAAG
>JAEEGK010019629.1_pt1 | contig 14471 bp, 4 predicted proteins | sample 8958771 | NCBI WGS metagenome assembly JAEEGK01 (sample SAMN16246547, study PRJNA631951) | gut metagenome | biome: gut microbiome; feature: rumen; material: SC-attached | host: Bos | place: Iran: Karaj | collected 2018-10
CCCAATCCCCAATCCCCAATCCCCAATCCCCAATCCCCAATCCCCAATTTTTAGAATTATTTTTTTAATTTTTTTCATATTTGATTTATTTATTATCTAGTTACAAAATAAATATTTAGTTTTAATTATGAAGAAAATGTTTTTTGTTTTCTAATCTGATAATATATTAAAAATTTGTTTCACATCCCTTACATTAAATTATTACCTAATACATAATTTGTTCCTTTTTTCAAATTTATTTTCAAACAGCAAACATATCCTAAAGTTAAAACTAATAAAATTAAAATTACAATGGATAAAATAATTAAAAATATAAAAACTCCATCTTTAAATTTTCCATTTGAATAACATAAATCTCTTTTGCAAACTTTATTAAAATTATCATAATAATATCCTTCAAAACAATAATAATATTCACATTTTTGAGTCCATAAACCATTTTCTCCACAAACAAAACCTCCTTTTGAATAATTTGTTTTATTCTCACATATTTCATTAAATAAGAGTAATTTAATATTATCTTTATTGCATTCTTTTTTATATTTATTTATAATTCTTTTTGTTTCATTTACAAATTCAATATATTTAGTATCATCATATTTCCCATAAATTAAACTTCTTTCATCAATTTTATTTACTTTATATTCTCTTGGAATAATAATATTATTTTTATCTTGATATGAATCATCGAAAGATTCATAATAACTAATACTTAAATAAATATTATTTTCTTGTAATATTTTATCATTAATAATAACTGGAATAGAAGGTGATTGACTAGAATCAAATTTATCATTTTTTTTTTCATTAGAAGGATTACCATTATATCCTACTATAATTGCATTTCCTGATTCTTGTAAATCTTTTATAAAAAAACTTGTAGGACCATATGAAGAACCATCTGTAAAAATTATTATTTCTGTTGGTTTTCTTTCTTTTATTTTTATATCTTCTAATAATTTATTAAAAATATAATAATTTGTATCTGTAAATATTTTTGTTCTATTATGAGAAATTTCATTAGAATATTTATCTGTTTTTATTTCTGATAAAATATCTGTTGATTTACATGTTTCTATATCATAATAATTATTTAATTTCTTCAATTCTTTTTTTATATTATCATTTATTCTTATACTTAATTTTGTTTTTGTGTTAATTATATTGAAATTTAATACTTTTTGTAAAAGAGAAGAAAAAAATGTTAAACCATCTTGATTAAAATCTTCTATTACTGTTATTGGATATTCATTATCATTTAAAAATTTAGTTAAATTTTTAAAAAATATAAAAATGTCTTCTGTAAAATCTATATTTAAGGGATTCATAAAGTTAAAACTTCTTTGATAAATCACATTTAATTCATTTTCTTTATCTTTTTTATATTTAATTAAATTTAAATAATTTAAATCCCATTGTATATCTTTTACTTTAAGGTCATTTCCTTTATTTATATTATTTTTTTTTAAATACGAATCAAATGAATTAATTTCATTTTTATACTTTATTAATTCATTGTTAGAAATTCTTTGTAGATTGCTAAAATTATTTTGTTTAAGTTTAATAATTGTGTAATTAATCTCAAAATAAGTTCCATCATTAAATGTAAATAATATATCTTTTAAATCTGAAATTTCAAAAGGGTATCTCACTAAATATCCAAAAGTAATTTGACTAAACTTTAAATTATATTGAGCATGTCTACTTTTATAAACATTTTTTCCAAAATTTTCAATATAATCAAATGGATTTTTTTCATTTATACTTTCAATTATTTTATTTGAATTTTCAATAATTTTATTCTTTAAATTATCTTTATAAAAAACTATTCGATTATTAATTGTATAATATAAATAAAAAGAATTATTTTCATTTTTAATATGAAAGTCAAAAGGTAAAAAATATTGAAAATTGATTAATTTATTAAATAAAACAAATAAATTAATATCAAGAACAGAACATAATGAAGAAGAAATTTTTTTGAAAAAATCATAATATTTAATATTGTTTGTATCAATTGCTTCTAATTCCTTTATTAAGTCTACTTCTGGTATATCTTTTATTGGAGGTTTTTTAATAATATCTAAATACACATATTTATCTTTTATATTTTTTATTATTAACGATTTAATTTGATCATATTTATCTTTTGTTAAATTATTTTCTTTGTTTATTACATCTATTGCTTCTTCAAAAGTAAAATTTTCAATCTGTTGAGAATTGTACAATTTTAAAATTAAGAAAAAAAAGGAAAAGAATAATTGCATTTTTTGAATGTATAATTTTTTATAATAAAAAATATAATGATTTAAAAATATATAAATAAATAATTTTTAATATAAGGATAATAGGGAAAACAAACTAATTTGTTATTGTTTAATAATTGAATATTTTCAAATAATTCAAAATTAACATTTATTTATAAATTAAGAATTTAATGAATAATAGAAAAATAGTAAAAAATGATAATATCATAAAAATAAATGGAATGCTTAAAAATACATTTATACTTTATTTTATTCTTGTATTTATTTCAAAAGACTTCTTCAAATAATGAGATTCCTATAACATATAAAAAATATTCTCAAAAAGAAGTAATACAGTTAATTAATAATATTATTGTAACAGAAGAAGAATATAATCAAATTATATCAAAAATCAATGAAGTATTATCAGATTATTATATTTATATTGATATTTTAAAGAATCCTCCTGAAGGTTTTGATAAAATAGATATAATTGAAAAATTAAAATCAATTAATACAAAAAACATTTTATATTATGATTTTTATAAAAATATTTCTACAATATTATATTCAATCAAAGATTATCATTTAAATTTTATTTTTAATAATATTAATCAATATACTTATTTAAGTCCAATATATTATGAAATTAAAACAGAAGAAAATGTTAATAATTTATATTTAAGGTTAAGTAAAAATATTGAATATTTCAATGATAAAGAAAATTTAAAAGAAAAAATATTAAAATGTAATAATAAAAAAATAAAAGCAATTAATGGAATAAATAAATTTGATTACATTCAAAATTTTGGAAACTTTCAATTTATAAGAGATGAACAAGCTCAATTTTCTTTTAATTTAAAATATATAGAAAAAGGTTATTTAAATTATTATTTTTTTAAAGATGAAGAATTAGAAAAAATAAAAATAGAATTCGAAGAAGGAGAACCATTTGAATTTTCATATATATTTTTAACAATAAATAACACTAGTAAAGAATTTAAATCTTATTATGAAAAAGAAATGGAAAGATATAAAAAAATAAGATTTAAACCAACAATAATAGATATAGAAGAAAAATATTTAAAATCTAAAAATTTAACTAAAGAAAAGTTAAATGAAACAATAATTTGGGATATTATTATTGAAGGAGAAACAGGAGAATTAAAATTTAGAGTTGATAATAAAAATAAAGTTAATGTTTTTTATCAAAATACATTTGATTTTGTAATAAATGAACAATTAATCGAAAAACTAAATAAAATTTCAAATAAAACTCATGAAAATGATTATCCAATAATATTAATAGAATCTAATAATGAAGGAGGTGATCTTCAATTTCCAATTTTATTAGAAAAACTTATAAATTATAAATTAGCAACTTCTAAATTAATATTAAGTTATAAATATTCAAACAAAATGGAAAATTATTTTCCGGACGAAGCTTATATAATGAATTCATCAAAATGTGAAAAAATAAGTAAAAAAAATTTTAAAAAAAATATTAAAGTAGTAGATTATGGAAATGGTATAAATCATATAATAACAGAAACAATAAAAATCTCAATAAAAACAAATGATTCTTCAATAATAAATTTTAATCAAAAAAGAAGAAATGCAACTCAAATAATAATATTTACAGATGGATTATTATTTAGTTCAGGAAGTTTATTTATGAATAATATTCAAGAATCAGGAAATGCAATAATAATAGGATATAATGGAAATCCTTCAAATAAAAAAAAAGATATTAAATTTGAAGCAAGTCAATCTCCTTCTTATACAAATTATAATATTGATGATGAAAATATTAAATATTTAAAAAATAAAAATATTATTGTTCAAAGTATTACTTGTATTGAAAGTTTTAGTGATATTTATTTATCAAGAAATTATTCTTTTATTCCAAGAGAATTTGATAAAAATTTAATTGATGAAAGAAGTAATATTTTCGGAGAATATAATGATTTAAAATATGATAATTTTATTAATGAATCAAATAGATTTTTCAATCAATATATTAATAATTGTAATGATGAAAATCTAAATTTAGTTTTATTAAATGATTCTTGTGATTTTTCAAATAAATATTCTTATGGAGGAAATACTTGTCAAAATGGAATTTGGAGTGGAAGTTGTAGAATTACTTATTGCGACCAAGAATTTGAATACAACACCTATTTAAAAAATTGTAAAACTGAAAAATGTATTTATAAAAATGTTTTTACGAGATTTAAATTTGAAATTATCTTTCTTTCTGTTTTAATTACTTTTCTTTTCTTTTATTTTTTTTGTAGATATTTTGTAAAAAAAAAAGCAAAAAACAATAAAGAAGATATTTATTTAATTGAAAAAGAAATTATGAATGAAAGATTTATTGAGGATTAAAGTAAATGAACAAATGAAAAATTATAAATTTAGTTTTAAAAATAGAAATAATATTTATTATTAAAAAGTTAATAAAAAACAATATTTGATTTTCTCCTTGTCAACTTTTTTAAAAAAAATTTTATTATATGATTCAATATAATAAGATTTCTTTTTTTATTTTTAATAAAAATTATAAATAATTAAATTTTATTTTATTATAATATATATTATATCTTAATTTATATTTTCCATCCATTTGACCAGAATTCCTTTAACTACTTCAGGTAAATCTTCAATATCTTGAACAATAGTATAATATTGAAAAGGGAAATCTTCTAAATAATTTTGAACTTTCATTTCTCCATTTTCATCAAAAGTTACAGATTGAGATTTTAATATAGAATTATTATCTTCTAATTTATATCTATCAATAATAATAAATACATATAAAATTCCTTTTTCTTTTGCTAATGCAGTTAATCCTTTTACATTTTCTTTATTCATTCTTCCATCTGAAATAATAAAATTAATATTATATTTTAATTTATTTGAATTTGCTGTTGCATTTTCAATATTTTTAATATTTTTAATTAAAAAATTCATCATAGAATAATCTAAAGAATTATTTGAAGCAAAATTAAATTTAAAATTTTTAATAATATCAATTAATTTTTCAGAATTTAATAAACTTTTTTCTTTATTATAATCATATAAATTTAAACAATCATCAGTAATTGAATTAATATTTAAATTATCAATACCAACTTTTTGAAGAGAATTAACTAAAATAATTAAAGTTTGAATAGCATAATAACCAATATTATTAAATTTCATAGATAAAGAATTATCAATTGAAATAGTAATATAATAATCTCTATTAAAAGGTAAAGTTCTTCTTAACCAAATTTTATCTTGTCTATAATTTGATGCTATAAAAGATATTATTTTTTTCATATTTAATCTTTTTCCTGTTTTATAATTTCCTGTTAATTTACTTTGAATATTTGGTGTTAATATTGTTTTTAATAATGATGTTAATTTTATTATTTGATTTTGACTTGAAGATAAAAGAGAATTATAAAATTGTTTTAATATATTTAATGATTCTTTTGAATTTTCATTATTTAAATAATCATTAAAATAATTTTTACTTTGTTCATTTAAATTATTTATTTCTTCTATATCCATTAAATCTATATTTTCATTATTATTATTTAAGTTATCATTTGTATTTATTATATATTTTGAATGTATAATATTTTCAGTTCGTTCAAGAAGATAAAATTATTATTTTCTATATTTGAAATTTGATTTTCTTCTTCATTTTTGTTTACATTGTTTTAACTAATTGTCATATTTAAATCCTCATTATTTTTATTATTTTCATCTATAATTATTTTTATTTTCTTTATCATTATTTTCTAATAAATCTTCAATAACTTTAATTTATTTTTATTATTATTATTTATTTCATTTTTCATATTGTCATCTTCTTCATTATTAATTTCTTTACTTTCATCTTTATTTTCTTCTTTATTTATTATTTAAATTATTATTATCTTTTTTTTCCCTTTTGTAATTTTATCTTTATTATTATTTGAAACATATCCTGTATTAAAATCATTTCCTTCTAAATTTTCATTATTATTATCATTATTATTATTTTCATAATTTTCAAAATTAAATTCTTCTTTCATAATATTTTCATTTTCCTCTATTTTAATATCATTTTTATTTTCTAAATTTAAATCATTATTATTATTTAAATTTTGATTTTTATTTTTATTAAAATTTCCTTTTTTAAAAACATTATTTAAAATAGAATTCATATCAAAAATTTCTTTAAATTGATCTAAATCTTTTAATTGTTCTAAATCAATATTATTATTATTATTATTATCATTTATATCATCTTTATTTTCATTATTTAAATTATCCATTGTATTTTTTGCAGTATTATTTCCTTGAGAATTTTTATTTTTTGTCATTGGATTATAACCTAAATCATTTTCTTTATTAATTAAAGGATTTGATTTAATTTTTTCATTTTTTTCTTTATCATCTTCTTCCTTTTCCTCTTCTTCAATTTCCATTTTTTTTTCTTTTATATTTTTGTTATCTTCTTTTTCATTTTCTTCTTCTTCATCCAATTCTTCATTTATATTATTTTTATTTTCTATATTTTCTGGGATTAAATCTTCATTTTCTTTATTATTTATTTCTTCTTCTTTTATATTATTTAAATTTTCTTTTTCTTCTTTTTCTATTTCTTCTTCTATTGATATGTCATTGTCATTATCATTATTATTATTATTATTTTCTATTTTTTCTTTTTCTTCATTTTTATTTTCTTTTTCTTCTTCATTAAAATCTTTTTTATCATATTCTATTTTTTCTACTTTTTCATCTTTTTCATTATTATCATTTTCATTATTATTTTCACTAATAGATTCATCATTATTTTCATTATTTTTATTTTTATCTTCATCAACATTTTTTCTTTTATCTTTATTATCTTCATTTTCTTTTTCTTTTAATTCATTTTTTTTATTATCATTAGAATCAATTTGAATATTTTTATCAGTTAAATCTAATGTTTTTTTATTTTTATTTTTTGTATCTTTTTCATCTTCAATATCATTAATATCATCATCTCCAAGTTTATTATTATCATTATTTTCAACAGAATCTTCTTCTCTTTCAACATCAGAATTATCTAAATTATTATTTTCATTATTTTCATCATTTTTAATTTCTTCTTTGAAATCTTCTTTAAAATCAGTTTTCATTTCAAAACCTTCATTATTATTATTTTTATCATTTTTATTATTATTATTATTGTTATTATCATTTAAATTATCATTTTCTTCTTTTAAACCTAATAATTGTTCTTCATCTTCAATTTCTTTTGTTATGTCTTCAATTCCTTCATTTTCACTCATTCCATATCCTCCTTCATATATTTTATTATTATTATTTTCATTTTCATTATTTTCATTCTCTTTTTTTTCTTCTTCTTTTTTTTTACCTAAACCATTTATGGTCACATTATAGAATATACTTATTGTTATATTTGTTAATTCTAAAATGTTATTAAATATCTTATTTAAATCTTTCATTGATTTTTTTATTTTTGAAATTGTTGTTTTTTTGTTTTTCTCTATTAAAGATTTAAATTGAGTTATTTGAGAAATTAATAAATCTAAGTTATCTAAATTTATTGATGATTCAATTTGGGAATTTAAATCTTTTTTATTTTCTTTTTCTAACATAAAATATTCTGAAAAAAATGATTTTTTGTTTGATTTTTCTTCATTTTCTTTTTCTTCTATTGTATCATCTATAAATGAAATATAATCTATAAATTCATTATTTGGATTTTTGGGAATAGTATAATTTATTAAAGGAGTTTCTTTAAATAAATTATTTATTGAATTTATTACTTCTTTTGATTCTTTTAAAAATATAAAAGTCAATATTTCAAATTCAGAATTTTTTATAAATGACATTATTTGATTTATACTATCCTTAATTCCTATCAATAATTTCATTAAATATTCAATATGAAAAATATTATCATTTTTAAATATGTCAAAATACTTTTTCAAATTTTCATATTGTCTTATTAAAACTTGATAATATAAAATAAATTTATTTAATTGTTCATTATCTTTAAATATCTGAGTGATTTCTTCAATGTTAAATAAGCAAATGAAACCTTTAATATAATTTAGAATATTATTTATATTATCATTTAGAAATAATTTTTGGTAATTTTTTGAAATAATTTCTTTGAATTTATCAATTTTTCTTTTGAAAATTAAATTATTAATATGTTCAATATTTTCAAAAATAATTAAGCATTTATCAAAAAGAGACATAATTAATCCTCTCATTCTTTCAATATAATTATTATTTAATTCTGAACTAAATTTTGAAGGTTCTGTGTTAATATAATTATTCATTTTACTAAGAATTTTACATATATAAGCACTGTTTTTGTCATTTCTTTTTAATTGAATATTTAATATTCTTTCAAAAATTTTATTCATTGCATATTTATAATTTCGACTTAAACCCATATTTTGTAATTTTTGAATTAAATCCAATAAAAATTTATGTTTATAATTTGCATTAATTTCTTTTTTAAAAGAAAATAAACCTTTTAATCTTTCTATAATATTTTTATATGTTATTGAATATATATTTTCTATTTCTTCTTCATTAATTTCAATTGAATTTACTATTTTTTCAATATAATGTTTATCCATAAACTCTTTTTGTTCATTTTGAATTATTGTAACTAAGTTATTTTCAATATATAAATTTTCATTTTGTTTTAATAACTTATTTAATTGCTTATAATTTCTTCTCATATTATCTCTAAAATTCATATAATTTTTGATATCAAATTTATTAATTTTTATCATACTTTTAATTTTTTCAAAAATATCTTCTATTAAATTATTTTTATATTTAGTAAATTTTCCACTTTGAATATAATTAATATAATAATATTCATATAAATTTCTTAATAAATTATTTTTATTAATTCCCGAAAGAATTTTAATTGAAGTTAATCTTAATTCAAAATTACCTAAATTTGAAGATTGTAAATATAAATTTAATTCATCAATATCAAAATCATTTTTTTGATTAATTAAATTAACAAAATTATCTTTAATTTCTTGAACTATTAATTCTTTTTCTTTTGATAATAAGAAATTTTTCCAAGATTGAATTTCAATGTATCTAAAATATCTAATTAATTTCATTAATAAATTTAATTCATTTCCTAAAGAATTAATACTTTTTGAAGCATATGTTTCCCATTCATGAATAGAATTAATTAAAACATCTAAAATAGATAAAATTTTTGATAAAGGAGTTTCTGAAATATCAAGTGATAAAATTGAATTACAAATAAATAAAATATTATTTAAAATCGGATGTTCTGTAAATTTATTTAAATAATCTTTACATTTTGATATTAAAATATTTATTGGATAATAAAGCATAATTGAATTTGAAGGGGAAGAAGATTTATAAAAATTAAAACATAAATTATTATTTGTATTTTTTAAAGAAATTGAAATTTTATCTTTATTTAATAAAGTTTCATTTTCTTCATTTATTATATTATTAGAAGTTAATTGAGAAGCAAATTTATAAAAGGAAAAAGAGTTATAAAGAGTAGAATAAATATAATCTTCATTATTATTATTATTTAAATTTTCAATGTTTAAGATTTGATTTGAATACCAAATTAAATTATCTTTATTATTTTCATTGGATGAAATTAAAGAAATAAAAGGTAATTCATCTTCAATATCTTTCATTATATAAATATCAGAATTTTCAGTATATTGATTTAATTTATTTAATAAAAGAAACATTTGAATTGGATCAATAATATTATTATTTTCTTCATTATTTTCTTTTTTTAATATTAAAGAATTTTTGTTGTAAATATCTATTTCATTTTCATATGTTGGAAACATTTCTTTTATTTCTTTTTGTTCTATTTCTTTTTCTCTTTTTTCTTTTTCTTCTTTCGATAATTCTCCTATTAAATTACTATTTTCTATTACTTTTTCATTTAAACTTATATTCTTTTTTATCTTTTTTTTTAAGTCTATTTCTTCTTCTTCATTATATTTAGTTAAAAAATCTTTTTGAAATAATTCATATATTATTTCTTTATTATATTTATTTATACTTCTAAATAATAATTCAAATTTTTCTTTTTTTGTTTTAAAAGATTTATAACTTTTTATAAAGGAATTTCTATATGAAATTGAATTATCTTTTGTTTGAATATTTAATTGGTTATTATTATTAATTAGAATTTTAATTAAGACAAAGAATTCGAATGATAAAATAATATCTGCAAAATATAAAGTATATTCATTTATAAACTTAAGAACAAAGTTTTTATTAATTTCTCCATTTAAATTTAATTTGTTAAAATCCGAAATGAATAAATTTATTAAATTATTATTTGGAGAAAGATTATTTTCTTGAATAAATATTTTAACATCCTCTTTTATTTGTTTTTTATTTTCATTATGATTTATTTTATTAATGAATTCAAAACTAAAATCAAAATCTTGAGTTAATTTATTTTTAAAATTTTTGAAATTATTAATTAAATCTTTAGAAACAATTTTAAATATTTTTTCTTTTGAAGGTTTTGACAAATTAATTAATTCATCTAAGTTTGAATTATTCATATTAAACATTAATTTATATTTTTCTATGATTTTTCTTATAAATAATTGTATATCAAAAGATTGGATTTTATGACAAAGAGAATAAATAATTTTTATATTATTAGTAATTCCTTTTGAAAAGAAGTATAAATAAGGATATAAATAAAGAATAATATTATGATTTTTAATTATTTCATTAATATTATTAATTAAAATATCTTTTGAATTGATTAATTTACTAAATAAATTACTTTGAAAATCATCAATAATAATTAATCTAATTAAATCAAAAGAAATTATACTTAAAATATTATCATTTGGAAAATTCTGGTAAATATTATAAATAAAAATATAAAGTGATTTACTTGTAAATAAATTAGGAAATTTTAATAAATTTTCAATATTAATTTTATCAGAATTAATATCAAAAATATTATTAATAATATCTTGAGTTTTTTCATTAAGAAATGTTGAATTTTCAATTAATTGATTTATTAAATTACTTATATTTTCTAATTCTGTTATTTTTGAAATAAAAGGAAGAAATAATTGTTCAACTTGATTTTCATTTTTTGAATTTGATAAATATATATCATCAATTATTCTAGATAAAAATTTTTTATTTAAATTATAAAATTCAAAAGCTGTTGTTTTATTTGAATAATGAAGTATTCAACAATTTATTTTTTTTTCTATTTCAAAAGTTAATGAATGTTCATAAATTATTTCTTTTTCATCAAAATAATTTTTTTTAATATAATAATTAAATTTTGGAATTTTTTTAATTTTTTGAATTTTTGTTTTTTCTGTGAAAAATTTTTGAAATATATATTGTATTATATAAATAAAAATTTCACTATTATGTCTAATAAATAGAATATTACCTTCATTATTTTCATTTTCTTGAATTAAAAAAGTTAAAAATGATAATTTAAAGAAAGATTCATAAAATAAATCAAAATTAATATTTTCTCCTTTTTCAATAGAAATAAATTGATTATTTCTTATATCATTAAAAATGTTTATAATATTATTTTCAAAATTCATATCAATTAATTTTTTATATTGATTTATTACACTTTCAATATTTAAAATTGTATTTAAAAAATATTTTGTCAAATTTGACAGAATTAAACAATCATAAGAATAATTAAAATAATTTTTAATATCAACAGATAAAGTTCGAGGTATATTATTTTCTTTTTTAATTATATTAAATAATAATGGAACATTTAATTTTCTTTTCTGTAAATAAGAGATTAAATTTGATATTTTATTTATATTATTTTTAAAAGAGTTTTGTTCAATAAAAAATAGATAAAGTAAAAATGATGTACTTGGAAAATATAATAAAGGATTAATTGAATTTTTAGTTTTATTTGAATTTTCTTTTTCCAAATATAAAGAAAAATTTCTGTAAACATTTAATAATTTATTTAAATTATAAATGAAATTATCACTATATAAATTAAAATGATATCTTAATAATAAATCATATTCAAAAGAAGAAATTTTTGTGTTTAATAATTCTGAATTAAGAAAATAGGAATGTATTAAAAAAATATATTTGTCAATTTCTTTTTCATTAATTATTGAATTTGGGTTTAAAATTTTTATTGATTCTGTAATTGAAGAAACTTCATTTTTTGTTTTATTATAAAAAAAGTGAAATAAATCAATATATTTTTGATATTTTCTAAATCTAAAATTTTCATTTATAAAATTTGAGTTTTTCAATTCGAATGTAAAAAAAATTATTATCATATCAAAAGCCAAAAAAAAGGGAAAAATATTCATTTTAATTAAATCAAATAATAAAAATGTATTAAATTTAATAATTCCAAAAGAAAATAAATTAATTTCCATTTCAAAATAATTTCCTTTGACAAAAAACAAATTTTCATTTTCTAAAATTTGATGATTATTTCTAATATAATAACCATTAAAATATAATTCAACACATCTATTTTTTAAAGCTCTACTTACTTCTCCTAAATTATTATTCATAATTAAAAAAATTCTAAAATTATTATTAGGAATAATAATTCTATTTTCACCACTTTCATTTAAATAAATTTTATTATCATCATCTAACAAAGAATTTAATCTATCTAAAACAGCACTTGAACAAGTATTAACGTTATCTAATAAAATTGAATCTCCATTAATAATAGAAGATATTAAAATTGAATCATGCCATTCAAAAGTATAATCATCATTTTTATAATTTTGAATAAGATTATTTTTAAATAATTCAATTGAATTTATTTTATTTAATATATTTGAAAGATTATATTCTTTAATATTGTAATTTTCTTTATATTTTTTTAATTGGTAATTTATATTACTTTTATCAAAACTTCCTAATAATTCTGAACTATCCATTGTTGAATATAAGTAAAATTCATTTATTTTATAATTTTCTTTTTTTTGTTTTTTTAAAAATTTTCTTATTAAATTTTTTTTCCCAATACTTCCATTTCCACTTATAATAATAGGAAAATTATTTTCATAACATAATTTTAATTCTTTTTGAAAATCATTTAAATTATAATTATTTAAATTAGTTGATTCATTTATTAATTCTTCATTAAATATTTCTATAAATTTATTATATAATTCTTTTTTTAATTCATTATCTCTTACTCTTCCTAAATATAATGAATTTATAATAGTAATTAAATTATATTTTTTACTAATATAACATTTTAAAACTTTAATCATAGTTCTTAAATTAAATTCTCCGATTTCGCTTAAAGATATTTTTTTTTTAAAAACATTTCCTCTAACAAAATCATTAAAATTTACTAATTTAACAATAAAATCATTAAAACCAATGAAAATATTTTGTAAAATTTCAATATAATCAAAATTATTTAATTCATCTAAATAAATCTTAACAAATCTATTTAAAAAATTTTTAGGTAAAAATTTTCTTCCTCCTCCTTGATTAACAGGATTTTGAGTAGCAAAAATTTGAAAATCATCTTTAGCTTTAATTTCAATATTTAATTCAGGAATAAATAAACTTTTTTTATAATCTAAAATATTATTTAATCCTTCTAAAATAGATTGATTAGCTAAATTCATTTCATCAATAATTAACCAATCATTATTTTTAATTGCATTTAATAATATTCCATCAATCCATTTAAATTTTATTTTGGAATCTGAAGTTGGAAATTGACTTCCTATTAAATCTATCATATCTGTATGTTCACTTAAATTTACTCTATGTATTTTTTTATTTAATTTTTTTGCTATATTTTGTATTATTGTTGTTTTTCCTATTCCAGGACTTCCTTCTATTAAAATTGGCTTTTTCATTGACATTCCTCTTAAAATTTTTAATAAATTTGATTTTAGTGTTTTTGTATTGAATATAAATAAATTAGTATTATCTTCTTTTTTTTCTTCTTTTAATATACTTTTTTTTAATATAAAATCATTCACTCCAAATTCTTTCTCATTGTCTATTAAATTTATGTTTAATATATTATCTAAAGTTAAATTATATTTTTCAATTATTGTTTTCTTTATTTTTTTTAATGTTTCTGGAGTTAAAGATTCATTTAAATATAAACCTTCTATAATTGTCATTTGAATTGACTGAGAAAATAAATTATCATAATCAATAGTATTT
>JAEEGK010019630.1_pt1 | contig 14471 bp, 11 predicted proteins | sample 8958771 | NCBI WGS metagenome assembly JAEEGK01 (sample SAMN16246547, study PRJNA631951) | gut metagenome | biome: gut microbiome; feature: rumen; material: SC-attached | host: Bos | place: Iran: Karaj | collected 2018-10
CCGCGCCGCACGGAATTGCCCAAGCAAGCGCGATTGTAAGAACTTTCTGACCCCAGTTGTCGATGACGCGTGCGCCGGCGGCTCCACCCATTGTACAGCCGAAACTTACGAGGAACGGCATGACTGATTTGCCCTGCAAGCCGAGTTTTGACATTGTGTTGTCGAAAACGTATGAGATTCGCGCCATAACGCCGACTTCCTCAAGCAAGCCGAAAACGAGCGTTACGCCGAAAACAAAGCCGAGCATTTTTAAGATGAAGCTGAGCGAGTTGATGAGAACATCGCAAACAATTGCGGTTACGAAAGCCGGGCAGTTAATGCCGTTAAGAGCGTTGGCAACAGGTGTTGCGAGCGCACCGAGCGCAGAACCCAGTCCCATGAAGGGCAGGGCGGGAATGAAGGACGCGATAAGGCCGAAAAGAACCGTAAGGACGACGACAGGCTTTCCCCAGACGCGGTGTGTTATCATACGGTCGAATTTTCCGAGCTTTCGCTCTGATTTTTGAGAGGAAACCGTGCCGTCAAGCAGGCTGTCTATCCATTCGAACTTTTTTTCGCCGGTCAGAAGAACGCCTTGCTTTGAATTGCTGCCTGCGTTTAGTGAAGCAAGCGCGGCATCGAATATCGCGCGGTCGCCGCCTTCGTTTTCAAGCGCGCTCCTGATTTTTGCAGTTACGGGAGCATCACCCTCAATGGCTTTTGCGGCGAGCCAAACTTTTGAATAGCCTGGAATTATGTCTGACGGAACAAGCTGCTTGATCCGCGAGTATGTTTCGATAGTGCTGTATTTTGCGTCAAGAGCGGCGGAACTGAGCGTCATGTTTTTACCTACAGCCCGCTCCAAGGCTTCGTAAAAACCTTCGTAATTCTTTCTGTCCTGTGCGGAAAACAGTACTACAGGAATGCCGAGTTTCTTTTCAATTGCTTTTGCGTCTATTTTTTTTCCTTGTTCCGCCGCGACATCGCTCATGTTGAGCAAAAGGAATGTCGGCAGCGTGATTCCGGCATAGTCGGCAAGCATGTAAAGGCTTCGTTCAAGCTGCGAACTGTCCGCAAGAATGCAGACTACATCGGCTTTTCCGCTGGCAATGTAGTCGCGCGTGATGATTTCTTCGTCAGAGTTCGCAGAAAGACTGTATGTGCCGGGAAGGTCTGCAACAAGGTATTTTTTACCGTTATGCTCAAAAACGCCTTCTTTTTTTTCTACTGTTTTTCCCGGCCAGTTTCCAACGTGCTGCTTTAAGCCGGTGAGCGCGTTGAACAATGTTGATTTACCGGAGTTAGGTTGTCCTAGCAACGCGATAACTGTTTCATTTTTTTCTGTCATCAGACTGTCTCCTTTACATCAATCCAATCGCATTCATTGCGGTTGAGCGCAATCATCGTATCGCGCGAATAAACAAGCAGAGGGCGGCGTTTATCGTTTTTTACGACAGTCACCTTGCAGCCAGGTGTAAGCCCGATAGAAGTGATTCTGCTGACAAAGCGGGAATCTCCGTTTATTGCGGCGATTTTTCCGCTTTCATTTGCCTGCAGGTCAATAAGTTTTTTCATATTTCCTCCAATAAAGTACAAAATAAGTTAAATTGAGAGTTAGCACAGGCTAATCAGTGTAAAAAAGTTATCCTACCTCACTCTATCTCTGTAACCTCCGCTTTATTTCACATCGATTACCGTGTACCCAACTCCTGCGATGATGCGCGAAAGCTCTGACTGCTCAAAAGGAGATTTTGACCGCACAAGCACGGACTTCTTTTCCAGACTGACGGTAGCCCACACGCCGTCTTTAGCGTTCAGCGCGTTCTCAACGCGGCGGGCGCAGTTCGAGCAGTGCATTCCATCCACAGAAAGCGTGTATGTGTATGGGTAGTTAGACGCGTTTTTGTCGCGCACTTTGATTTTTTTTGGTGGTGCATCATGGGTTCCGCAACAGGCAGAGCCGTACTTTATGCGTTTTCTGACGCTAAGAATTGCGCCGACGCATATTAAAAGCAAGATTATTATGATTATTGACGTTCCCATGATCACCTCTAGGTTAGCTATTGCTAACACTTAAAAGAGAATAACACTTTTTTACTATGTTAGCAATAGCTAACTTTTAAGATTTATTCCAATTATCTCCATTTTTTTTAGCATCTCCAACAAAAAAAACATGACTTTCTAAATATCCCGTGTTATACTGTCAGTAAAGTGTTTTTATCCATACAAAAATGATAGCCGCAAACGTAACCTTAGATGCATATAATATTCTCGTTGGTATAATCCTGTTCATTTCGATGGTGTTCCGATACTCTGTATCCAACAACGTCAAGAAATGGTTCAAAAACATGGTATTAGTTAATGTTTTGATGGCGGCAACTGATATCTTCACTCTTCTTTTCGAAGGTCCCGACAACCCGATAAACTTCATAATCCTTCCGGTTTCTATGTTCCTTTTTTATGGCCTGGCGTTCGCCGTTTTCATCACGTCGGGAATAGAAATCATGTACTTTGTGGACAAACCTAAGTTCAGGAAAAAGTATTTAAGAATGCTTATGATTGCGACTTGTGTTTTCGCAGTCATGCTGATTAGCACACCTTTCACAGGTCTTTTGTATTCAATAGATGAGAATAACATTTATACGCGCGGAGACTATTTTTTCCTGTCTATTATTATTGAGATAGTCTTGTATATAGACCTTATCATTTACATTTCAGTCAACAAAAAGGAACTCAACAAAAAAGACTTCACAACTATAATACTGTTTATTATCTTTCCGCAGATAATGCAGATAATTCAGCTTGCGTCGTACGGAGTATCGCTCATCAACACAGGCTATACGATGGCATTCCTCATAATGTTCATTGAGTCATACCACGATCTTGAGGAAAACTTAAATCAAGCTGGCAACAAGATTTACGCGAAGAATGCCGAGCTGGAGCGGTCAAGGCAGCGGATTATCGAGATGCAGAACCATACGATTGAAAGTCTTTCCAACCTTGTTGAAAGCCGCGACGAAAGCACGGGAAAACATGTTCGAAGGACAATTTCTTATGTCGAGGTTCTGTCTTCTCAGCTTATGCAGAACGGTTACTTCACCGACATTCTTACGCCTGGCTACATACTGCTTTTGAAACGCGCCGCACCTATGCATGATATTGGAAAGATTGTCATTTCTGATACGATTTTGAAAAAGCCCGGAAGACTGACTCCCGAAGAATATGAGCAAGTCAAATGCCACACTACGGAAGGCAATAAAATCATCCATGAAATTCTCGATGAACATGAGAATCCGGATTATATCAAAGTGACGGCAGATATTGCGACATATCATCATGAAAGATGGGATGGCGACGGTTATCCCGAGAAACTTAAAGGTGACGATATTCCTTTGTGCGCAAGGATTATGGCGATAGCCGATGTTTTTGACGCGCTAGTCTCTCCAAGAGTCTACAAATCGCCAATGCCTTATGATGAAGTTTTTCAGCTGATGTCGACGAACAGCGGTTCTCAGTTTGACCCGATTATTTTAGCCGAGTTTCTGAAAATCAAAAGTAAGTTCATCGACATCAACGAAAGGTTCAAGTCAAAGATATAGTCAGCTCTGGGGTTCCCATAATCGCCCATTATCTGTACTGCGCGGCTTGCATCAGTTCATCCCAGTATTTGACCGCAACGTCAACAATATCAGGGTCGTAGCGCGTACCGGAACATCTTTTTATCTCTTCAAAACACTCACTTTCAGTGAATGCATTGCGGTAGCTTCTTGTCGTCATCATCGCGTCAATTGAGTCGCAGACTGCGATTATCCTTGATCCGATGGGGATTGAATAACCCGATATTCCGTCGGGGTACCCAAGTCCGTCGAACCTTTCGTGATGATGAAGGACGATTTCTGCCAGCTCCTCAAAGGCAGACGCTTTTCTTAGTATTCTTGCTCCGATTGCCGGGTGCTGTTTGATTATTTCGAATTCTTCGTCAGAAAGTCTGCCGGGTTTGCGTAAAACAGAATCTGGGATTCCGATTTTACCGATGTCATGCAGATGTGCCGAAAAATGGAAAATACGCGTCTCGTCTTCCGAAAATCCCATTTTACCGGCTATCGCACGAACCATATCGCTCACACGGAGCGAATGACCTTCTGTGTAGTGATCGCGCTCTTCAAGAGCTGTCGCGATACACTCAATCATCTCATGAAATTCAACTACACCAAACATCCTATAAAATCACTTTTACATAAATATTCCCCGGACTTGCCGGGGAATGATACAATTTATTTTGAAGCCATGCGTGGTTTTCTGAACAAAGCCCAGCAGAAAACAGCCAGAACAGCGATTGCGCAGATAAAGCCCGCAATGTTTCCGTAACCGCCGAACATGCTTCCGAACTGGTAGACGATGAAAGAAACTACGTAAGCGAATCCGCACTGCCAGCCGATTGCTGCCCATGTCCATTTCGGACTGTTCATCTCGCGCTTTATTGCACCGATTGCGGCGAAACAAGGCGCACACAGCAGGTTGAAGATAAGGAAAGAAAGACCTGATGCGTGTGTGAAGGCTTCGGCAAGGTTTGCCCAAGTATCTTCTCCGCCGTAAAGGATACCCATTGTACCGACGATGTTCTCTTTTGCGACAAGGCCTGTAATTGAAGCAACGGCTGCCTGCCAGTTGCCCCAGCCCACAGGGGCGAAAAGCCATGCGATTAAGCTGCCGACTTTTGCAAGGATGCTTGCATCCATCTGGTCTTCTTCAAGCATTCCGAAGCCTTCTTCTGTCCAGCCGAAGCCTGAAAGGAACCAGATAACGATTGTTGAAAGCAGGATAACTGTACCGGCTTTCTTGATGAACGACCAACCGCGCTCCCACATTGAGCGGAGAACGTTTCCGACTGTCGGCCAGTGGTATGCAGGAAGCTCCATTACGAACGGCGCAACTTCGCCCATGAAAGGCTTTGTCTTTTTAAGAATGATTCCAGAGAAGATAATCGCCGCAATACCGATGAAGTAAGCTGATGTCGCGACCCATGCAGAGCCGCCGAAGATAGCGCCGGCTACAAGCCCGATAAACGGAACTTTCGCGCCACAAGGTATGAAAGTCGTCGTCATGATTGTCATGCGGCGGTCGCGCTCGTTTTCAATCGTGCGGCATGCCATAATACCAGGAACGCCGCAGCCAACGCCTACGAGCATCGGGATGAACGACTTTCCGGAAAGACCGAAGCGGCGGAAAACGCGGTCAAGGATAAACGCAATACGCGCCATGTAACCGCAAGCTTCAAGGAATGCAAGGAAGATAAAGAGGACGAGCATCTGCGGCACGAAACCAAGAACGGCTCCTACACCGGCTACAATACCGTCAAGAATCAAGCCTTTGAGCCAGTCAGCGCACTCAATAGCGTCAAGTCCGCTTTCAATAAGTGCCGGAATACTTGGCACCCATACACCGTAGTCTGCCGGGTCGGGGCCTTCTTCACCATATTTTTCAGCCATTTCAAGAGCTTCGGCAAGAACTTCCGGCGTAATTTCTATAGGCTCGGAAACTTCCATTGTTTCTTCATCAATCGTTACGTAAGTGTCGCTTCCGTTGTCAACGGCTTCAAGAATCGAAGCTGTGTCGCCGTATTCTTCTGTGGCTTCCTCATACGCGCCGCTTCCAATGCCGAGCAAGTGCCAGCCATCGCCGAACACGCCATCATTAACCCAGTCAGTAGCCGGTGTTCCGACTGCGACCATTGCGACCCAGTAAACGATGAACATAATCGCCGCAAAAATCGGCAGTGCAAGCCAGCGGTTTGTAACTACGCGGTCAATCTTATCTGATGTGGAAGTGCCGGACGACACCTTCTTGTAGCAAGTCTTTATTACTTGTCCAATATAGATATAACGCTCGTTTGTGATGATAGATTCCGCATCGTCACCAAGCTCTGTTTCCGCGGCTTTTATATCGCCCTTAACATGCTCCAGTTTTTCTGCAGAAACACCGAGTTTCTGGATAATCTTCTCGTCACCTTCAAAAACTTTGATGGCGAAGAACCGCTGTTTTTCTTCGGGCATATCGTGAACAATTGCTTCTTCAATATGCGCGATCGCGTGCTCAACTACGCCGCTGAACGTGTGCTGCGGAACTGTGCTTCCTTTTGAAACAGCTTTTATTGTTTCTTCAACAGCCGTGTCAATTCCGTCGCCTTTAAGAGCCGAAATCTCGACTACAGGACAGCCAAGAGCCTTTGAAAGCTCCTTTATGTTGATTTTGTCGCCTTTCTTGCGGACGACATCCATCATGTTTACGGCTACAACAACCGGAATTCCAAGCTCTGTAAGCTGTGTAGTAAGATAAAGGTTGCGCTCCAGGTTTGTACCGTCAACGATGTTAAGTATTGCGTCCGGCTTTTCATCTATAAGATAGTTACGCGCGACAACTTCTTCCAGCGTATAGGGAGAAAGCGAGTAAATACCGGGCAAGTCCGTGATTATTACTTTGTCACCTGAAGCGGACTTCTTGTAAGTTCCTTCTTTCTTTTCTACAGTTACTCCCGGCCAGTTTCCTACGAACTGGTTGGAGCCTGTAAGTGCATTGAACAGCGTAGTTTTTCCGCTGTTCGGATTACCTGCTAATGCTATTTTCATTTTCACACTCCATTTTCGCTATTCAACACAGATCATATCCGCGTCTGCTTTCCTAAGGCTGAGCTCATAACCACGAACCGTGACTTCAACAGGGTCGCCTAAAGGCGCAACTTTACGAACGTAAATCTCTGTTCCTTTCGTAATGCCCATGTCCATGATTCTGCGCTTAACAGGACCTTCGCCGTTCAGCTGGACAACTCTTCCCGATCCGCCTACCGGCACTTCTTTCAATGTCTTCATATTCTTACCCCCAAAAGTTTACACATAAATACGAGTCGCCATTTCTTTGCTTATGGCAACGCGGGATTCTTTTACCGCCACGATGATGTTTCCGTTGTTCTCGGAAACGATGCGCACAGCTCCGCCCGTGACGAATCCCATATTCTCCAGATGCTGCTTGACTTCCTGTTTGCCGGAAATCTTTTTGATTACATAATCTTCTCCGATGTCGCCGACACTAAGCGGTATATTCATGATACAAACCCCTCATAAAAAGTTAGTTTAAGACAACCCGAACTGACGCGTCATTCCGAGTTACCTGTAAACAACTTTTAGCAATGATTATAGTTACTTGATGCTAACTTGTCAATAATATAAATTTTCCGGGAAAGGGGAGAATGGGCGTCCCCGACGTTGGCAACCATCTGCGCTGTTTGCCAACTTACGGTCGGGTCTTTCGTGGTTCCGGCAGGGGTGCTCCGCACCGCCTCCATTTCAGCATTTATCTGCGCACTTGCGAGTGCAGATAAATGCTGAAACGCTGTCGCGCCACTACAGCCCCTGACGCGCGCATACGCTGAACGATTAGACAACAAGACGACTTTACGCTATAGTGGTGATATGCTTGCTACTGCGATGTGCGAAAAAAATGCGGATTTCTTGGTGACACCACTTGATTCACGGTGCTTTGCGCGTAGAATCTTCACAACACAACACAACACAACACAACACAACACAACACAACACAACACAACACAACACAACACAATAGCTTGTATTTTAAACTGGAACTATGCCTGTTTGTTTGAACCGAATTTCGGGGCGAACAAACAGGCTTTTTTGTTTTAAACCATTCGGAGGTAAAAAGAATGAAGAATACTTGTAAGATAACCGCCTTGCTTGCGGCAGTTTTGATGCTTTTTTGCGTAACAGGATGCGGCGATACCGCGGGCGGAACGCCTGCAACGCCGGCTGAACCAACTATGCAGGAAACGCCGCTGACGCTAGAGGCTATTGCAGCAGGTACGATTACGCTGACAAATCCGTGGTCTACGCTTAAGTATAAGAAAAACGGCAGCGATTTTGTGAATGTAACTGCAGGTGCGAACACAATTGCTGTTGCCGCTGGGGACAAAGTTGCGTTTTATGCGAACGGCTCTGAGAATACTTATACTTGTACTACAATTGCAAATATAATGACAGTAATTACAGTGACAGGATTAAGAATTAATTGTAGCAGTGACTGCTATGTTTACGGAAATGTTATGAGCCTTTTGAGTTCATCAGACTTTAAAAATGCTACGTCCATTAGTACAGAATATGCATTTGCAGAATTATTCTATTATTCCGATGATTCCGCAAACATTTATACAAATACTCATATTAAAAACCATGCGCAAAAGGCACTTGTGCTTCCAGCGACGACACTGGCGGCTAGTTGCTATAGCGGTATGTTCTCTGGCTGTACAGGGTTGACGAGCGCGCCGGTGTTGCCTGCGACGGCATTGGCGGCTAGTTGCTATTCTAGTATGTTCTCTGGCTGCACAGGGCTGACGAGCGCACCAGCGCTTCCGGCGACGGCACTGGCGGCTAGTTGCTATTCTAGTATGTTCTTTGGCTGCACTAGTCTGACGAGCGCACCAGCGCTGCCGGCGACGACACTGGCGGCTAGTTGCTATAGCGGTATGTTCTTTGGCTGCACTAGTCTGACGAGCGCACCAGCGCTTCCGGCGACGGCACTGGCGGGTTCTTGCTATTCCGGTATGTTCCAAGGCTGTACGAGCCTGACTAGTGCACCAGTACTACCAGCGACTGAGCTGACGGATAGTTGCTATCTCAATATGTTCTATGGCTGCACGAGCCTTTCTTCTGTAACTTGTTTGGCAACGAATATTTCAGCAGAGTGGTGTACAACTAACTGGTTGGAAGGAGTTGCTTCGTCAGGAATTTTCACAAAAGCATCTTCGATGACAAGTTGGACAAGAGATGCGGACGGCATACCAAGCGACTGGGATATTGATACTCCATCTCAGCAGTAAGCCGCGAAATTCTGTGAACTACGGGGAATTTTGCACAAAACGTACATCTACCCCGTAGTTTTCCGTAAAACCGAAAGTTTTCATCCCAAAAAATGGCGTTTTCGCCTTAAAATTCACAAGCAAGTATGCGCCGGGGTGGAGGGGCAGCCCGTTAGTTCGGTTGCTTGCACCCGAACGTCGGGCTGTTCACCGGAGCCGGAGGAACAAAGTGACGACGGCGAGGAGAATGCGCGTTAGCAAACCCCGGAAGCCCGGAAAACTGGGGAGGGCGGCGAGTCGTAACGAGCACTTTGTGCGAGGCGCGAATCGCCGACCGTTGCCACGCCCATAATATTTTCTTTCTTATCTTCATATCTATTGCAATAATTGCGGTATTTTGTTATGTTGTTGAAAATATCGCAAAAAGGCGAAAAGCGTGTCAGTTACCATAAAATAGAGGAATCCGCGAAATCGGTTGAGGGGCGCGGAAAGGGAAGCCTCCGGGTGTGGTCAGTGCACGTACGGAGGTTTATTTTATGGATATGAACGAAGAAATTTCGGGAGAAATTTCGAATGAAGTTGTGGGCGGAATTTCTGCTGATACTGTAGCGACGGATATCGCGACAAGCGCAGAAGTAGAATCAAACGCGGATGTCGCGTCAAACGCGGATGTCGCGGCTTACGATTCGGTTGATACTGATGATGATAACGACGAGATTTCTGATAACGAGGAAATCTCGTTTCAGGATTTGGGACTCGACGAGCTTACGTTAAAGGCTGTTGAGGCTAAAGGCTTTGAGACGCCTTCCCCCATCCAGATTCTGGCAATTCCACGGCTTTTGGGCGGAGATGCGAATATCATCGCAAAGGCTCGTACCGGTACTGGAAAAACGGCGGCTTTTGGTCTGCCGCTCGTGCAGAAAATCCGGTCTGACAAAGGCTTTCCGCAGGCGCTTATTCTGACTCCTACCCGCGAGCTTGCAATGCAGGTTTGCCGCGAGATTGAATCTTTCACAACAGGCAAATATCCGCGTCTTACGACTGTTTACGGCGGTGCGTCGATTACGAGCCAGCTCCGCGATTTGAAGCGTGGTGTTGAGATTGTCGTCGGTACGCCGGGGCGCGTAATGGATCTTCTTGACCGTGGTGCGCTAAAGCTCGACAAAATAAGCTATTTTATTCTTGATGAAGCAGACGAGATGCTCGACATGGGATTTGTCGAGGATATCGAGAAGATTTTTGGAGAGGCGAACCCGGAAAGCCGCATCCTGCTTTTTTCTGCGACGATGCCGCCGGAGATTCTTAAGATTGCGTCAAAGTTCATGGGCGAGTACGAGGTAGTTGAGGAAGAGGCGAAGCCAGAGGAACCGCTTCTTACTGAGCAGCATTACTGGGTTGTGCGCGAGGGCGAGAAGATAGAGGCTCTTGTGCGCCTTATCGATATTTCGCCTGATTTTTACGGGCTTGTTTTTACGCAGACAAAGGTTGATGCCGACGCTGTTTCTAAGCAGCTTGATGAGCGCGGATACGAGGTTGCCGCCCTTCACGGTGATATTCCGCAGACTCAGCGCGAGAAGATTCTTGCGCGGTTCCGCACCGGAAAAACGCGGATTCTTGTTGCAACTGATGTCGCCGCGCGCGGTATAGATATTGAGGGGCTTTCACACGTTGTAAATTATGCGCTGCCTTATGACGGCGCGACATATATCCACCGCATCGGACGCACAGGACGCGCCGGGGCGAAAGGTCTTGCGTATTCGTTCGTTAGACCGGAGGAGCGCCGAAAGGTAGAGTATCTGAAGCAGGTGGCGAAAAAGGCGACGAAAGGCGTTTTGCAGGAGGATCCGGTTCCGTCTGTGGACGAGGTTCTTTCTGTTAAGCGCGCGCGGCTTTTTGGCGAACTTAAAGAGAAGCTTTTGGGCGAGGCTAAGGTGTCCAAGGTGTTCCGAGAGTTTGTGGCGGAGCTTTGTGCGCCTGTTAGTGGTGCGGGAGCTGATTCTGTTGGTGAGTCTGCATTGAATGCGGAATCGGCTGCGGGTTCGTTCGGCGCGGTAAGTGCGGAAAGTGGCGAAATTAACGAGATGGTTGCCGTTTCTGCGCCCGCCGCAACAGTTGGTGTTGCGCCGGAAGAGATGCTCGCACGTCTTGTTCAGCATTATTTTGGCACAAAGCTTGATGCTTCCCGCTATGGCAACATTTCCGTTAACCGCTCTGGAAAGGCTTCTGACCAGATGCGTCTTTACATACAGATTGGTCGGCGCGACGGCTTTAATGCGCGCGAGCTTTCCGTTTTCTTAAGCGATTTGCTCCGTATTCCGGAACGCCTTGTAGACCGCATTGAAATTACAGAAAACTTTTCTTTGTTCAGCGTGCCTATTACGCACGGGAAAAAGCTTCTTGATATTTGCGCACGCGACAAATCGCTACCACATGTACACGTAGACACGAAAGACGGTGGCGGCAAGCGTGAGCGCGGAAAACGCGACGGCGGTTCACGCGGCGGAAGCCGTGGTGGATTCGGTGGAAAAAGCGGATTCAGTGGGCGTTCCGGCGAGCGCGGCGCGGGTTCTCGTGGCGGCAGTGGTGCGCGTTCTGCGAGGGCAGGCGGCGACTTTGGCGACAGAGCCGAAAGAGGCGGTCGCGGAAAGTTCAGCGACAGTGCGGACCGCGGTTTCAGCAAAGGTGACTTTGGTGGCAAGGGCGGTTCTCGCCGCTCGGCACGCAAGGAGTTCGCAAGAGGTATTCCGCGCCGCGCCGACGAAAAAACGGGAAACGCATCGCTTTACAAGAAGTCAAGCGCCGGAAAATAAACTGAGAATACACGTATAACTAAGTTTTTTTAATTCAGAGGACTGCTTTCGCTGACACCCTGTGTGAGTTTGCGCAGGAGTGCTGGTTTTGTTGACAGTACTATTAAACAGCTATAGAATTATCACATTAGCATTATAGTGATATTGTCGCATAACTGGCGAGGTAAGATAATTGTTGCACAAACGAAGCTGGCGATATTCACCCTAATGTTACAACGAGTTGAGAGTTGGAGGGAGAATAATGAGAAAGCTTATCTTTTCCGTTTTTTTAATTGCGCTTTGTCTGTCTGGGGTTAATGCACAGTCAACTATGGATTTGTCAGCCGCGCTTGACGAATCAGCATGGACTATCGCTTCATCCGTGCCCGCAAAATCAAACATTTCGGTCGCTGCAATCTTCTCTGACTCACAAGATGTGTCTTCATATCTCGTTCAAGAAATGACAAGACGGCTTACTCAGACCGGCAAGTTTACCGTTCTTGAAAGAGGCAAGGGACAAGAGCTTATTGATGCTGAAATGATGTATCAGTATTCGGGTGCTGTCGATGACGATTCTATGGTCGGTCTTGGACATCGCCTTGGTGCTCAATATCTTATTTATGGTTCGTTCGAACAGTACGGGGGCATGTTGCAGCTGACAATTCAGGCTACAGGTGTCGAAGGTGGCGAGATTCTGTATCTGAAATCATATATTATAACAAAAACATCACAAATAACGGATTTGTTCGATGATGATATGGAGCTTTTGACCGCAGAGGATTATCTTGATGCTATAGCGCGTTGCCAGAAAAAAATAACTTCAATCGAAAAAGAGAAATCAAAGGCTGTTCAAAATCAAAAAGCAAGGATTCTGCCGAAGTATCAGGAGCAAATTAATGCAGCCCGTGCGTTGGAAAAAGATCCGTGGGAGAGCACCGCCGAGTATAATGAGCGTATAAGCAGCACTGTAGCTGAAATTGAAAAGAAACGCGATATTGAGCTTTCCGGCGTGAACGATTCAATCGGAATAAGCTATGATAACCAGTCCGAACAAGTTGAGATTCAGCGGGAAAAACTTATAAAAGATTTGAAGAATATCACATTTTCGATTAGTGGTGATTCAGTACAAGTTATGCTTGGCACGTTTGATCCTGAGTCAAAACCCAAAGGCTGGCCGGTGAGCGTGAAATCGCTCGATAAATTTGTTTCCTATACGTATAGCGGAAAATACGTTGTTAACGATGCTGATGTAAAGACTGAATATCAGACTGTGGAAAATGCACGGTCTTATGACGGCTTTGAGGGTGAGATAAACTACAGAATTGTTGAAAGTCAAATAAAAGATATATTCAGTTTGTATATAGCAAGCGTTCGTGTTTACATAAAGTCAACTGGTTTGACGATTGTGAACGAAAGCATAAACAGGGTTGTCGGTCAGGCCGTGGCAAGCAGGGTAGTGTCAGGAACAACGACTACCACCGGTACTCAAAAAACGGTGCAGAGCAATTCTTCCGAGTCTGTAACAGGAAATGCCGGCAATGCATATTATGGCGAGGATGGTGTTTTGTATGTTCCTTATAATCCTTCTGCTGGATATGTGCCGGTAGAGATTTCCGATTATGCGTGGATAACGAACAATTTTTCTATAGGTCCTTCGATTGTAATATACCCAGAGGTTAAAATCCCGATGACATGTGCATGGGACGGTGGCTCGTATTATGTTAATTCTCTTTTAGGTGGATTATGTTTATCTCTAAGCGCGTTTAATACAACTCTAAACTGGTTCTATGTTGACTGGCTTAATATTGATGTTGGTTTTGGTGGTGGCTTCTTTGTTGATGCAAGTGTTGATGCCGGAGCATATTTTAAAGTTTTCAACAGGTTTTTCCCATTTGTGAGGGTTGGTGCAGGTTTGTTTTATGCATTTCAAAGTGACGAGCATTTTCAGCTATATTATGCGGATGGTAGAAAATTTGAAGACTCTGATTTTAATAATTCCATTTCTGGTATCGATTTCTTCGTAAAAGGTGGTGTTGGTCTTGATGTAAATATCGGAAGAGACCTTAAGATAACTTTTGCGGCTGACGTAAGGTATGGTATGCCGACAAGTGCTCTTGGTTTTGGTGTAAAATTCGGTGTGACTTTCGGTAAACCTATTGCTCAATGACGGGTAGAGGAGACAAGATATGAAACGTAAATTCATTTTAATGCTTATTATTGTGAGTATATTTATGTTTGGCTGTGGTATTCAGGGCGAATTTGAATTCGATAACCCTTTCCTTGGAACTTGGCAATGTAATGAGTGCACCCCTTATGAGAAATATGTGTTTACAGATACTGATGTATCTTTTTATACTTCTACTGACAATCAAACTTGGACGCTCAATAACAATTGGTCTTGTACTTATAGTAATCTCTGTTGTACTTTTAATAATATTACAAAAAGTGTATACTCAGATCAAATACATCCAACAAGACATAGTCAACGATTTATGGATATTGCGGGAAAACGATATTTTAAGCAATAGCTAGTTTTTTTGAGTATAGGGTGTTATTAGTTTCAGCTGATACCCATGCATCGCATTAAAGTACCGTATGTCTTTAAACAGTTTTGTATAAAAATCTCTTCGAGATGAGCTGGACTCAATGCAGTTGGCGTTGTAACTAACTGCCAACGCATACCTTGACCAGACATTATTCCATCATCTCTAGAAACGCGCCGTAAATCCAGTATGAGCTCTGCCACTGTTCCATGTCATAATTCTCTATGACACAATTATATACATCGACTCTATACCAGTAATCCTCGTAATCTCCGATTTTTTGTTTCTCGCCTTTTT
>JAEEGK010019632.1_pt1 | contig 14470 bp, 6 predicted proteins | sample 8958771 | NCBI WGS metagenome assembly JAEEGK01 (sample SAMN16246547, study PRJNA631951) | gut metagenome | biome: gut microbiome; feature: rumen; material: SC-attached | host: Bos | place: Iran: Karaj | collected 2018-10
AATAGATAATTATGTTCAAAAAAAAGATTTTAATCAAAATTTTTACTTTGAATTAATTTCACTTCAACAAAAATTTGAATTTAAAATAATATTCGTATATTTCTTAAATGATCCTTTATCAAATCAAGTTTTATTAAATTATTTAAATGAAAATAAAAAAGAAAGTTTTAAGATGTTATATGGCAAAACATTATATGGTTATATAGAAAAAATACCTTTTAAATACTCTGAACAATTTAAGAATATTACTCATTCAATTTCAAATTTAATTAAATTAGAAAATTGTAATTCTGAATATGATGCTTTACAAATTGTTAAAAATGAAGAAACTTTTATTAATAATTTATTGTTAAATTTTTATGAAGGAAATATGAAATTAAGAAATTTATATTTAAATCAAATTGTATTATTAATAAATAAAATTCTAGATTGTAATGAACCATATATTCAAAATATATTTAAAAATATTCCTCTAAATATATTTGATATAGATATTGGAAAAAATAAAAAAATAAAAATATCCTATACTTCTAAAGTTGCAGAGAAAGTTATTAATAAAATTTGTTCTGAATCTATTTTTGATATTATCCATTTACCTATTTTTAATGAGTTTGATAATTTTATTAAAGATGGATTATTTGAAAGAACTATGAAGGAAATATTTATTAGTAATAATTCTATATTTGGAAATTTTGAACATATAATTAATTTTGATTGCTTATTAAATTTTTTTCCAACAAATAAAACTTATAATTTTACAAAAAAACAAATAAAAGAAAAATTAAATGTGTTAAAAAGTGTTAAAAATTTAATAAAAAAATATCAGGATTTTATTTTTAGAAAAAGACTTATTATTCTTACTAAACAAAAAACAAAAGACTGGGATTTTGGTTTAATAGAAGAAGTAAATAATAATATTAATTTTTGTGCAATTCAAGTATCAATCAATAAAACAATATTAAAAATTAAAAACATGTTATCAAATTTTAAAAATAAAAAAAAATTTATGAAAATGAAAATTAAAAAAATTTTAAATATTAATATTGATAATACACATATTTTATTTATTTTATTGAGAACAACTCAGAACCAAGAAACTATTGAATTTTTAAAAAAATATAAAATCCCTTTTATATTTTATGATATTGAATCAAATAATTTTATGAATTATAATTATGAAAATATTTCATATTTCCTTTTAAATAATAAAACAAGTTATGTTGATAATTTTTTAAATTGGGAAAATTCTTTAATTGAAGATTCTATGATAAATATTAAAAATGAACAAGAAAGTGAACAAGAAATTGAAGAAGAAGAGAAGGATGAAAATAATAATCAAGATACACAAAATATAAACACAGAAGATATTATTTATAATAAAGATATAATATTATAAAATTTTTTTTTCTAATTACAAAATTTAATATAAATTCAATTAAAAAATATATTATTTTCAAATATTATAGAAAATAAAAAATCAAACAAATTTAGTTTATAACTTTTTTATTCAAAAATAACTTTATAAACTTCATAGCAACTAACTTGAAAACTTGTAGAAGAGCCTCCTAAAATATCATAATTTCCAGTATCATAAGAACTTTTAGATGTGTAACTACTAGTATTTCCAGTACAATCACTAGCAACACACAAATCGTGTCCACCTCCAAAAGTCGGACCATAAGAATTATATTTATAAATAGCATTTGTGTCAAATTTATTTTTTAATCCATATTTGACTTTATTTGATAAATTAAATATAAAAGCAAATTCATCTCTACAATAAGATGAACTTTCTTTTGGTTCTGCCCATGATTGAGTTGTATAACCTCCAAATTTTCTTCCACTTGTATCATATACTACTGTTATTGTTGGGAATGCTCCATCACAATAATAATGGAAAGTTGATGATGAACTAGTTCCATCTAAATTAGTACTAAATAATAAAGAAAATCTAATAATTTTATGAGGGTCTATCCACTCACTTAATAATACTTTATCATTATCATCTAAGAAAGCTGATGGTAATTGAATTTATTGCTGTTTTTTTTTTTAACTCAACATTATTAATATTATTCTGAAGGGGGTTTTGTTTTAATTCATTGATTTCTTTTTTTAAATTTGATATAACTTGAATTAAATAATTCACTTGAACTTTTAAATCTTGTTCTTTTAAAGGAATTTCAATATTTGCAATTTTATTTTCAAAAAAATCATTCTCAAGAGATAAAACAAATATACTATCATTTCCTGAATATTTATATTTTTTAGTTTAAATCCAAGTTTTAATTCCTCTAACTAATTTTTTTGTAGAATTAAATAAAATTAAATTATCTTCTTTATTTTGTAATTCTTTTAAAGTAGTTTCTAATTCAAAATTCAACACAGGGAATTCATTTAATTTTTCAATAAAAAAAGCTATTTTTAAATTATTATAAATTAATTTCATTTTATATTGAGTTGAAGATTCTGAAGTTAATGTAAAATCTTCTTTGAAATTCATTGCTTCCTTCTCTGAAGTTGGTGGTGAAGATGTCTCTTCCATTTTTTAATTTTATAAGATTTTTTGAAAAAAAAATTATTTTTGAAAAAGATTTCCCGAACAAATAATTTATTTATTAGAGTAAATCAACTTTTATGCTTTTCTTTATTATTTCTTTAAATATCTCAAAATTTAAAAAAAATAAAAGAGATTTATTATTTTATTTCACCTAATTAAATACCATAGAATTTATTTCTGATTTTTTTTATTATAGTTCATTTTACTTAAATTTAATAATTTGAATTAAATATGAATAAATTAAAAAAAATTAATATAATCTCTCAAAATAAAAATATAGATGAATTATATGAAAAAGAAATAAAAAAAAACACAAAAAAATTCGAAATAAAATAAAAAAATATATAATAAAAATTCTAAAATTGTGCAGAATTATTCAAAGAATATTTTTTTTTCATTTTTTTTTGCATAATATATGCATATTCTTGTATTTTCATCATTTTTTCAACAGAAATAGGAACTAACATATTTCCATTATAATTATATTTAAGAGCAATACTTTTAATAATAAAAAAATATTTAAAATACTCAGAGCATTTAATATAAGTTTTATAATTAATCAATTCCAAAAAAGTTCTTTCCATTAAATTTATTTCTCCAATTTTTAAATGAGTAAAAACTTGAGCAAAATGATTATTTTCAAAAGAATCATCATCCCAAATTTTACTAGCAATAACCATAATAATAAAAGATAATCTTCTCCAATTTCTAGAAGTTAATAATAATCCAGTATTAAAAATAAATCTTTCTAAATAAATAAGTGAAATAATAATAACTTCTTTTTCCATTTTTGTTAAAATCATAATATTTGCACAAAACTCAAATATAGTTTGAGGATCAGGAGGAGGAACATATTTTCTTGTTGGAATATGTTCTGATGTATAATTATAATCATCATCAAATATTTCTATTTGTTTTATTAAATATAATTTTAATTTTTCTATTGTTGTAGCATCTATTATATAATCTGATTCCATTGTTCCACTTTCAAATTTTTCTTTTTCTAATAAAGGATTTTCTATTTCTTCTATTATTTGATCATTCTTATTATTAGTTTCTTTTATATTTGTTATACAGGAATATTTCTCTTCTATTTTTTCATTTGGATTTTCTAATTTTTTTTCTGAACTTTTTTCTTCTTTATTTTTGTTTTCTTCTTTTTTTTCTTCTTCGTTATATTCATCTTTTTCTTCTTTATTTTTGTTTTCTTCTTTTTTTTCTTCTTCATTATATTCATCTTTTTCTTCTTTATTATTATTTTCTTCTTTTTTTTCTTCTTCAGTAAATTCATCTTTTTCTTCTTTATTTTTATTTTCTTCTTTTTCTTCTTGTTTTTCTTTATTATTATTTTCTTCTTCTTTAATTCCATCATTTTTATTTTCTTCTTCTTTTATTTCATTATCTTCTATTTTATCATTATTATTATTTTCTTTTTCTTCTGATTTATTATCATTATTTTCTTTTTCATCGATTTTATCATTATTATTATTTTCTTTTTCTTCTGATTTATTATCATTATTATTTTCTTCTTTTTTTTCATTATTTTCATTGTTTTCAAATGTTTGATTATCTTTGTCATCTTTTTCATTTTTTTCATCTGGATCTTGGAGTCTCTTATTAATTTTATCATCTATTTCTTCATCATCCATAAATTCATAATCATCATATTTACTTTCATCATTTTGATTTTTTTCATTATTATTATCCTCGTTTTTACTTTCTTCATTTTTATTTTCTTCTATTTTACTTTTATTATTAATATTAGAAGCATTTATTCTAGAAGTAATTAATTCACTATCAACTTCACCAATATAACTTAAATCTTTTATTAAAACATTTTTACTTTTTTCTGAAATATTTTGATAGTTTTTAATTTGTTTTCTTCCTACTGAAAAAAATTCATCTATAAATTTAATATCTTTTTCAATTTCTTGAATTCCATGTAATTTTTTATTATTACTTTCTTTAATAAATTCATCATCAATTTTATTTTTAAAATGATGAACATAAGAAATAGGTTTATCATCTTTAAACAGATTTTCATTATTGTTATTTTCATTTAATTTATTTTCTAATTTATCCAAATTACTAATTTCTTCCTCAAAATTTTTATTTTTATCAAAAAAGTTAAATAAAAATTCCATATTTGAATTATATAAAGAATTAAAAAAAGAGAAACTTTCATTATTATTCATTAAATCACTTATATGTTGTTTACCTTTTCCATTTTCTAAATGTTTCATAATTGCTAAACCAAGACATCTACACATATATTCAATATCAAATTGTTCCATATTTTGATGAATATAATCTCCTTCAGAGCTTTTTATTAATCTTATATTATCATATATTTGTTGTTCTTTTGTATATCTTTCTTCTGTTTTAATATTATTATTTTGAATTTCTTGAGGATAATTCTCACTTAAAGCATATCTTGGTTGAGATGTTTGAATATTTTTTTTATCTATATTTTCTTCTATTTCATATTCATCTTCATAATTTATTTCTTTATTTATTTCATTTTGATTTTCTTCATTATTATTATTTGAAGTGTTATTTTTATTATTATTAATATTATTATTATTGCTTAGATTGTTATTTTGAGGATTTTCCAATTTTTCATCAATTTTTTCCTCTATTATTTCTTCTTCTTTTTCTAAAGTTTTTTCTATTAATTTTTCTTCTTTAGGCTTTTCTTCTTTTTCTTCTTTTTTTTCTTCTTTTTCTTTTATTTTTATTTTAGGATATTGTTTTTCTTCTTCTTTTTTGATTGTTTCTTTTTCTTCTTCATTTTTTATTGTTTTACTATCTTTTTTTTCAATTGGTTTTAATTCTATTTTTTGCCTTTTATTTTCTTTATTTTTTATAATTAAATCATTATTATTATTATTATTATGATCTTTTTCATTAGAATTATTATTATCTATATTTTTTTTGATAATAGGTAATTTATTTGGAATTGGTTTTTTACCCATAAATGTATTTACATTAGTATTATTTGTTGTTGTTGTATTAGATGAGTTATTTGTATTATTAGATGAAATTTTTTTATTATTTAAATTTTCAAATTTACTTAAATCAATATTATTTAAACTAGAAGTTATATTAATATGACTTAATGTAGAATCTTCAATTGAATGATAAGAATCATCTAATTTTTCATTTAATTGTACCATATAATATTTTAACATATTATCAATATCATTAGACATTTTTTCTTCGATTTCTTCTTCGTTTTTAATATTGTTATTATTTAAATTAGTATTAATATTTTTTAATTTCATATTTTCATAAAATTGTGTATTAAATTTATTAACATAATTATTATGATTACCTTCGGAATTATTATAAAAATGACTATTAGTTTTAATTGTATTATTATCATTTAAATAATAATTTATCCCAAAATCCCCATTTGCAAAGGAATTAACAATTTTATTATTATTAGTATTATAAATATTAAAATTTCTTTGAGAATTTACAGATTTATTTTTATTATTAAAAATAATATTAGTTGTATTAGGTCTATTTATATTATTAAAATTGATATTACTCTGATTAGCAACTCTCTTAATTCCTCTTGAAGATTTAGGCTTATTAACATAATTATTACTTAAATAATTTTGCTTATTTAAATTTATTTGTTTTAAATAAATATAAAAACTTTCCATTTTTACCATTTGACCTGGATACAAATGAATGTTTCTTACAAAATCTTCAAACTCTCTTCTTGATAATAACCCAATTTTTAAATAATTATTATCATCATATCCTAATTCATAAATTTTTCTTAGATATTGTGATAAACCAAATTCATTTAATGTATGTTTTAATTGATTTTGTTTTTGAAATTGATTTGGTTTTTCATTTTGAATTTGATTTTGACGGTTACTGTTTTTATTTTGAGGTAAAAACAAATTTAAATTTTTTGCCATTGATTCCAATTTTTTTTTTTTTGCTGATGAATTATTTGAAAAAGTTATTTTTGGAAGAGTGGATTTTGTGTTTGATAATTTTTGTTTATATTTTTGTTCTTGACGTATTCTATCCCAATCATTCATTTTTATATAATTAATTTTTTTTAAATTATTTAAATAATAATTTAAAATAGAATATATTTATTCATATTCGCCATTTTTCTTCTTAACATAAAAATATTAATTTATATCATTATTTTCAATAATAGATATATCATTTACCTCAAATTTATAATTGAAATCTTATTTTTTTTAAAAAGTACTAAAAGATAATTAAACAAATTATTATTAATGTTTATTCTATATAAGGAATTATTCAAATTATAAAATAATTAATACTTTGTTTATAAAGAAAAATAAAATATAAAAACATAAATATTAATATAATGAACTAATTTTTTAAATTCATTCATGAAAATTTTGGGAATAAAAAAAGTTTGAAGTTTCCTTCTTGATTATTTAAATTTAGGTAAGTTCCCTATTTATATTTATTAAATATAATGAATTTTATAGATATCATTATTTTTTTCCATTGCTCAATGACTTATATTTTTTTAATTAAATTTGAATTTAATTTATTTTATCTTTTATAATTCATAAATTTTAATGTATTCCATTTATCCCATAATCATCATTTTTTTAAAACATTTTTTATTTTTTTTCTTTGAGTAAAATTTAAATTTCTTTATAAAAAGGTTAAATTTATTTAAAACATTTGATTATATATATTAAATAAATAAATAAGTTTAACTTTTTATGAAAAAATCTAAACAGATGAAAAAACATATTATTAAAATAAAGAGAATTAAAGAATAATTAAATATTAAATCTTATAAACAAATTTTTAACCCTATTTTTCAATTCTTTTTTTCTTTATTTTAAATCTTGTATATGGATTATCTAATAAAAACTTAGAAACAGAATCATGGATTCAAAATATAACTTATTGTTTATTCATAAAAAATATATAATATCCTAATATTCTTATTCTTTTATATTTTTTACTTTTTTACTTTTTCTTAATTTATTTAAAATATCAGAGAATCCGAATAAATAATTATCTTTTGATTAATAAAATAATTTATCTATAATCTATTTATTTGAAAAATTAAAAAAAATGAAAAAATCTCAAAAAAATAATTCAAAAAGTAAAATTGAAGAAGATAAACCAATGGTAGCAAAAAATTATTTTTCAATATTAAAAGACTTTGAGAAAAGAAAAGACGAAATTCTTCCAAAAAAAAAACCGTATAAACCAAAAAAAACATTGAAAGAAAAAATATATAATAATTATTCAAATAAACTAGGTGATTATTATAAAACAAATAAAAGTAGAATCTCATTATATGGAAGTAAAAAATATGAAAATTTATCAATAGATGAATTAGTAGAAGAAATGGGACAATATAAGAAAACTATTTTAAAAAAAATAAAAGACAATCCAGAATTATATTCAGCTAATATGAATTTTCCTCATTTAACAGATGATAATAAAATTATTTTAACTCCTTTACCAATTGAACAAAAGAATAAAAAATTAAAAATTGATAATGATGAATTTTATAAAGCTGAAAGAACTGGAGTTGTAATGAGAACTATTGAATATACTAATAGATTAGGAAAAAGAGATTTTGAAAATAATCAAAATATTTTTTTTGTTATGAAAAATGCAGTTGATAAAATTACAAAGTTTTGGAAAAATAATAATAATAAAGAAAATATTAGGAAATATCATATAAGGAAAGGTATTCAAATTTTAAAAAAAATTTCTTGTAAAAAATATTTTATGATTTTAAAAAAGTTTTACAATGACTTTCAATCAAAAAATAAAACTTATTTTTTAATTAATAAAAAAGGATTTAATAGGTTATTTTACTGGAATAAAATTATTTATTTAGGAATTAATATAAATAAATCATATATAATGAGTAATAAAATAAAAAAATTTTTAAAGAACAGAATTAAAATTATTGGAAATAATAAAATTAATAAACCCAAAAAAAAACCAATTTTAATTTATCAATATTTTACAAAGACAGTAATTGATTTGAAAAAAATTAAAATGTTACAAAAAAATATTTTAGATTTTTTAAATAGAAAAACTTATAAAATTAATGAAAAATTGAAAATAAATACTCTTTCATCATCAATAGGATTTCCATTAAAGATATTAAAAATAAAACCATATTTAATGACAAAAACAATTAAATATATTAAAAAGGAAGAAAATATTTTAAAAAAAATGAATTTAAAAAAAAGCAACATTAACTTTAGTTTTGATGAAAATAATGTAATATCATTACCACTAATAAATGGAAGTAATTCTTATATCACAAAAATTAGGTCTAAATCTCCAATTTTAAAAAAAACTAATAATTATTTTCAAAATCAAATTATTTCAAATGATATAAATTTTAAATTATCACAAGATAATAATTATTACAAAAAATACTCTTTTTATTTTATTAAAACAATTTTAAAAATTTTATTTGGAAATTTTATTAAGCATTTAAGAGATTATAATAAATTTCGATTAGAAAAAGTAAGACAATTAATAAAACTAAAAACTAATGTTTATCTCAGACATTATTTTTTAATTTGGATTAATAAAAGTAATTTTATTTATAATTATACTTCCAATATAAAAAAAATTGCAAAGTATCCTAAATCAACATTTAGATTAAAAGCTTTTACTTATTCAAAATCAAGGAAAAATAAAAATAAAATTAATTATCAATTATATTTTGCATTCACTTTATTTAGAAATTATATTTTTAAAAAAATATTTAATTCTTTTAAGAATTTTAATTTCGAATCTAAGATAAAAAGTTTTATTTTTACACTAAAATTTATAACAATGAAAGAATTTTTTTATCGATTAATTTTAAACAGTTTAATTAAAAATAATATTAATATAAATAATAAAGAAATAGTAAGTTTATTAAAATTTGGTTCAAATAAAAATTTCAAATATAATAAAAGATTAGGTAAAATTTTAAATTTAAATTTAACAAATAATTCAGAATATGATAACTCAACAATGTTTTTTAATGAATATGTAAAAAAATTATTATTGATTCAAAAAAAGAATAGAGAAAAATCAGATTCAGAAAATAGTTCTGAAACAGAGAAAATCGATGTTTCAAATGAAAATATTAAAATTCCAAATTTTTTTGAAAAAAATATATCCAAAAAAAAAATAAAGGAAATTAATATTGAAAATAATAAAAATAATAATTTAATAGATAAAAAAAAATTTATAGAAAATGATCCAGAAAAAGATAATATTTATCTTAATTCTCCTTATAATAGTTTAAATTATCGTAAAAATGAAAAATCCTCAGATAAAATGAAAAAAATTATGATACCAAAATTATCGAATTTAACATTGAATAATAGTGAAAGAATTCTAAATTATACATCAAAATCTCTTCCTAAAAAAAATGATAGAATTACAATAGTAAGAAGTCCAAAAAATAAAGATAAAGTCGAATTAAGAGATATTTTTATATATGATTTTCCTTATTAAATTATAAAAAATGTATAAAACTTTAACTTTTATCATTTCTTTTAGGAGTTATCTTTTTGTAATTAATAATTAAAAATGTTTAAATTATTTGTTCCAACTTCTTATATATTAATTTGGTCTCTTCAAATTAAATATTCCTTTCTATTCTTAAATATTAAAATGATATTTCTTGTATTTAATTATTAAATTATATTTAATAAAATTTAAATTTCCCTTTAATTATAATTTTTTCTTTATAAATTCTGTTTATTGATCATTTTTTTATATTGGATGACAATTCAAAAATGTTAAATATATTAATATTATTGTACTTTTAAACTAATAATTTAATATATATTATCTTTTTTTCCAAAATTTATTTATTTTGAATTTTTTTAATTTATTATTAAATAAGGAATAATGAAATAATGAAATGTAAATATGTTATAAACATTCAATTAAAAAAATGGAATAAATATGATTTATTATCATTGAGAATTAGATTTATTATTTCAGACAAATAATTACTGATTTAATTTTTCATAAAAGAGATTATAAATATAATTATTATTTTTCTTCAAATTGTTTTTAAATAAAAAATTAATATATAATGAGAATAATATCAATTAGACATTGTAAAAGTAGAAATAATGAATTGATGGAAGAAGACTATAGAAAATATTTAAAAGAAAGAAGTTCAGACCCAGATATAGGAAAAGGTGAAGAGGAAAGGTGTAAGAGAGTAGGACAATTTTTAAAAGAAAATAATATAAGGATAGATAAATTTTATTCATCTCTTCATTTAAGAGCATTAAAAACAATGACAAATATTGTAAAAGCATACAATGAAAAAACTCCAAAAGAAGCTTTTTTAGAAATTCATGAACTTGGAGGAATTTATTTAGAAAAAAAAGGTTTTCCAGGATTAAATTTAGAAGAAATTAAAAAAAATTTTCCTGATATTATAATTCCAAATGATATTGATATAAGTAAAGGTTGGTATTTATGTGAGCATAAAGAAACTTTTGAAGAAGCAAAAAATAGAACTAAAAATGTTATTAATAAATTAAAAGAAATGGCTGTTAATTGTGAAGATGATAATTATACTATATGTTTAATTACTCATGAAAATTTTTCTAATGGATTTTATTCTCTTTTAAATGGAATTGATTATATGAAAACTAATTTAAATTTTGGAAATGAAAATTTGGCTTTGTCTTCTTTTACTATTGATAAGAAAAAAAATGTTAAAATTGAGTTTCTTAATTTTAATTGTTTTAAGTAAATATTTTTGGTTTTAAATTTAATAAAATTATAAATTTATTTATGTTTATAAATAAAAATTTAAAAAATTCTTTTTATAATATGTTTGAATCATTAGAAATATCATCATTTCTATTTTTATTATTTTGATAAAATCTATTATTTGCATCATCTATAATATCTTTAATATCTAACATTTTATCTAATTCTTTAGAATAAAAACCATAAATATCTTTTTTTTCACTTTCTTCTCCCATATTAATATTTATTTTATTAATTAAATCAATTAATTGTTCATTTTTACAATCTTCAAAATCATTTGGATTATCAATAGAATTATTTGTATCTTTCATTGTTAAATTTTTTATTGAATTCTCTTTATCTTTATTTATTTTATTGTCTGAAATTTCATAAGAATCAGGAATTATTTTTCTAATATAATCCTTTAAATTACCACCACACTCCCTATCTCTATAAACAAATTTTTTATAAAATTCTTGAAGTTGTTTTTCTTCTTCAGTTTGTTCTATTTCTTCATTAATAATACTATTAGTTATATTTTGACCTTTTAAATTATCGTTATTATCTATAACTATTGATTGTGATATATTCGAATCAATTAAAGATTGATTTTTGAAATCAATAATACTACTCTTGAGAATATTTGGTTCTATATTATTATTGTTTAATAAAGTACTTTCATTATTAATATTGTTAGCATTTATTAATTGTGAATTTTTCATTATGCTATTTGACACCAAATTATTTTTTAATTTATTTGTTTGTTTTACTTTTACAAAAGAATTTCTTAAAGTATTATTCTGAGATTTTATTAAAGAATTTTGCATTGATGATCTTCTTAAAGGAGAAATATATGGAATATCATCTTTTTCAAAATCGAGAGAATCAAAATTCTTTTTTGATTTAAGATGAGCATTTTCAATTTTAAGAGCTGACATTTCATTTAATTTTTTTGTCTCATATTGTTTATATTCTAATTCTAATTTTTTTTCTTCTTTTTTTTGTTTTTTTAATTCCATACGTTTTCTTTTATATTCTTCATCATTTTGTTCATAACTTCCTCTACTCATTGATATTTTATTTTTTTTATTATTATTTTTATTTGATGATCTTAAAATATTATTATTTAAAATCTCATCAATTATTGGAAAATTGGGTGGTTTTTGATTTTCTTTACTTTCTTCATTTGGAGAAACTTTTTTTTCTAAATTATATAATTTTTCATTTAAATTATTATATTGATTTTTTATTTGATAATTTATAATCATTTTTTCTATTGAATTTTTAGCTTCATTAAATAATTTATTTTTATTAAGATTCTTTTTTTGAATTAAATTATATTGTTGAGAAAAAGCAAGATGCCTTCTTCTCATATGATCTTCTAAAAATTGTTCAGTATAAAATTTTTTATTTGCACAAAATTGACAATAATATCTTGTTTTTGATTTACTCTTTTTAACATCATATTTTTCATCTTCTTCATCATCTATTAAAACATTATTATTTTTTTTTCCTTTTAAAACTTCTCTATATGATTGAATTAATTTCTCTTGTTCTTTATTTTTCTTTAATAAAGTTTTTATTTCATTGTTGGAAACAAAATTATTATTATATGGTAAATTATTATTCTTAAATTGACTTGAAATTGAATTTATTTGATTATTTAATTTATTGTTTTCTTTTAAGAAATAATTAGTATTATTTAAAGAATTTTTTGTTATGTTTTGGAGTATATTTACTAATTGAATAATATTTTCTTCAGGTAAAGATTGAATATCATTCAAATTAATTTTTGAAAAAAGAAAATTATTTATAAAAGGATTAATTGATTTTGAGTTATTTGGATTTAATTTCATCATATCATTCATAAGAAAATTGAGATTAGGATTATTAAAATTATTTGATTGATGAAAATTAGAGAAATTAGTTTGATTAAAATTAGAATTATACGTTTGACCAAAGCCAGTATTGTTAGATTGGAAAAAATTATTATTTGATTGATTATTATAATTTTGATTATAGTTTATATTATTTGAACTATTTGTTTGATTTGGATTAATTATTCTATTTGTATCATCAAAATTAATTTGATTGTTTGACATTGATAATAAAGTATTTGATATTAATTGAGGATTTTCTAAAAATGTATTTGAAATTTGAGTTTGTGAAGCTTCCATTTTATTATAAAATTATAAATATTTAATATAATGATTTTAATTTTATTTTTAAAGAAAAAAATAAATAAATAATTAAAAATAAATTTTAAAACGAATATGAGGATAAAATATTTTTCACATAATAACATTTTTTTTCTATTATTCCTCTTTTTTATAAATAAAAATATTCAATGTTTACAATTAAAGTCAACTACAACTCAATTAGAATCAAATAAAGATTCTCTTGATGAAATAGGAGGAAATTTATTTGAAGATATTTTAAATCCACCTAAAGTGGAAGAAGAAGAACAAGAAGAGGAAAAAGAAAAAAAAGTTAAAGAAAAAAAAGATGATAACGAAGAACAGTTAGAAAAAGAATTAAATGAATTACCCGATTCAAAAAATAAAGAAAAAAATAAAGAAGAAGAAAAAATAAAAAAAGAAGATAATAATAAAAAAATATTAAATCAAAGCTCAACAAGTGAAGATAAATCAGATCAAAATTCAATAATAATTCCTGAAAAAATAAAAAATTCTAAATTATTTTCATCATTATTAGAAGAACAAAAAAATTATATAACATCAATTTTAAAAGATATAAAAATATTTAAATCTAAGCAAAAAAATATTATTAATGATATAGATAAATATCCAACTATTAAAATAGATTTAAATCAAAAAGAAAAAACATTAGATAATTTAATCAATAATTTCTCAGATAAAATTAAAAATGAAAATAAAGAAGATATAGAAAAAAGAAAACATCATTTCATAAATCATATTTATTTTGAAGGAATGATAGAAACAAATCCATTATTAGAATTAATTCCAGAATGTGAAATTTCTCATATTGATTTGTTAAACAAAATATATAAAGAACAAGGATTAAAAAATATACCAGTTATTAAAGATGATTTTGATTATGAAAAAAATATTTTTTCATCAGATAATTTACTAGTTTCAGAATATTATAGTCCTATAGGAAAAC
>JAEEGK010019635.1_pt1 | contig 14469 bp, 14 predicted proteins | sample 8958771 | NCBI WGS metagenome assembly JAEEGK01 (sample SAMN16246547, study PRJNA631951) | gut metagenome | biome: gut microbiome; feature: rumen; material: SC-attached | host: Bos | place: Iran: Karaj | collected 2018-10
CTGACGGGTGACAAAGACCTTTTCTGCAAGCTCATCCTGCGAAAGCCCGTTCTTTGTCCGCAGCTCGAAAATGACATCTTTTGTACACATAAATACCTCCGGTTTGTTGCTGCTTATATTCTACTATCGGAAGGCAGTTCTGACAAGCAACCGTCTGTTGCGGATTCAGGAATCCAGAAGTTTGCCGGCATCGGGCGTGTCGAGCCGTTCGACGTCCTTGAGCTTTCGGTTGATGGCGCGTGTACGGGTGCCGATCAGCGTGTCGAGCTCTGTGTTGACCTGCTGCAGGCGCTGCTGTGAGCGTTCCAGTACATCGCCGAACTTCTCGAATTCGGTCTTGACTGCGCCAAGTACCTGCCAGACCTCGCCTGAACGCTGCTGGATCGCAAGCGTGCGGAAGCCCATCTGCAGCGAATTCAAAAATGCCGCCATGGTGGAAGGACCGGTCACGTTGATATGATAGGTGCGCTGCAGCTCCTCGATATATCCGCGGTTGACCGCCTCGGCATACAGACCTTCGAACGGGAGGAAGAGAATACCGAAGTCCGTCGTGTGCGGCGGATCGATGTACTTCGTGCGGATGTCCTTCGCTTCGGCTTTCAGGCGGATCTCGAGCATCTTCGCCGCCTGCGCGATCGCGTCGGGATCGCCTTTGTCATACGCGTCCTGCAAGCTCGCAAACGTTTCGCCGGGGAACTTGGCGTCGATCGGCAGATAGACCGGCGTTTCGCCGTCGCCGGGCAGACGGATCGCAAACTCCACGCGATCCTTGGAGCCGGGCTTTGTGGCGATATCGACCTCGTACTGCTCGGGGGAGAGGATCTCGGAAAGGATGGCGCTTAGCTGCGCTTCGCCGAGGATACCGCGCGTTTTGACGTTCGACAGGACCTTTTTGAGATCGGTGACGCCGGCAGCGACCGCCTGCATCTCGCCAAGTCCCTTGTAGACCTGCTCGAGCTGCGTGGACACGACCTTGAACGATTCCGAGATGCGGCTTTCGAGCGTCTTTTCGAGCTTTTCGTCGACGACCTTCTGCATTTTTTCAAGCTTTTCAGCGTTTTCGGTCTGGATCGAAGAGAGCCGGCGCTCCATCGTCTGACGGATCGCTTCAAGCTTCTGCTCGTTGTTCTGTTCAAGAGAGCCGATGCGCTCCTCCTGCGAGCGGCGGAGAAGCTCGAGCTTTTCCTCGTTTGAACGCTCCAGCGAGCTGATGCGGTCCTCCTGCGACTTGCGGAGGCGTTCAAAGTCCAGCGCGTTGTTCTGCTCCATGGCGGAAAGACGCTTGTCCTGCGATTCAGACGCGGTACGCTGGTTGTCCGAGATCGTTTTGCCGAATGCCTGCAGAGAGTTGCTGAGCTCCATGCGAAGCTCGGAGGAGCCGTCCTTGCGGCTGTTGAGCAGAAGTACGATGAGGATCACAAGCATCACGACCAGCGTGACGCCGGAAAGGATCAATGCGGCAAGTTCCATATCAGTTTCCTCCTGTGAGCGCAAGTCCGAGAACAAGCAGACTTTGCGCGATGATGTATGTGGACATGACATAAAAGTTTCCGTGCTTCAATTCCTTCCGGTACTGCTGTCCGGTCAGCAGCGTGTCGCTGAGCATAAAGAACAGTCCGCCGACGAATGCGATGAGATACGGGATCCTCTGCGTCACAAGCAGCAGATACAGCGCGGACAGACCGGTCCAGGAGAGCAGCAGCGCATAGAGAAAGCCGGGCTTTCGCAGCGATTTCGGCGCGTACGGGATCAGCTTCTTATAAACGAAGAACAGCCAGACCGCACAGAGCGCCAGCGGGATCAGCATCAGAATGTGCGGCGATGGATGCGCGGACAGCATTGCGCCGATGTAAAAGACATGACCGATCGCAAACGAGCAGATCCCGAGCAGCATCAAGATCCGTCCGTTTTTGAACAGCAGAAAAATATCGCCGAGCCATCCGAATGCAAGCGCGCAGACGACGAGCAGCCGGATCTCCGGCGCGCCGAAAAGATAGACGGCGCAAAGGAGCGGCATCAGAAGCACCTTTGTAACGCCGCGCAGCTTCGGCATTCTGCGGTAACAGGCGACAAGATGCAGGACGGACACGCAGAGGAACAGCGATCCGAACAGAATCATCCAAAACATCTGTGGGTTTTTCACCTCCGAATATATTATAACATACAATTCCCGTCTTGCGAAGAACAAAATCGTATGATAAACTATTTTCATAATCCGGGATTGCGTATTTTCGCGCCCGAAAGAAAAAGGAGGAAAAACATACATGCAGTATTCCCGCGACGTGGAAGAAATGGTATGCGTCAAAAAAGGCGCGAAGCATGAGCCCGCTCCGATTCCCGAGGAGGGCAAATGGGTCAAAGCAAAGGAGATCAAGGACATCAGCGGTCTGACGCACGGCATCGGCTGGTGCGCACCGCAGCAGGGCGCCTGCAAGCTCACGCTGAACATCAAGGAAGGCGTCATCGAAGAAGCGCTCGTTGAAACGCTCGGATGCTCCGGCATGACGCACTCCGCGGCAATGGCGGCGGAGATCCTCCCCGGAAAGACGATCCTCGAAGCGTTGAACTCCGACCTCGTGTGCGACGCGATCAACACGGCAATGCGCGAGCTGTTCCTGCAGATCGTTTACGGCAGAAGCCAGAGCGCGTTCTCGGACGACGGTCTGACGATCGGCGCAGGTCTTGAAGACCTCGGCAAAGGACTTCGTTCGCAGATCGGCACGATGTACGGCACGAAGGCGAAAGGTCCGCGGTACCTGGAAATGGCAGAGGGCTACGTTTTGAAGATCGGTCTCGACGAAGAGGGCGAGATCATCGGCTATCAGTTCGTCAGCCTCGGCAAGATGATGGACGCGATCAAGAAGGGCATGGATCCCAAGGAAGCGTTCGAGAAGAACATCGGGACCTACGGACGGTTCGCGACCGCCGCCAAGGTCATTGACCCGCGCAAGGAATAACGGAGGTGCCCTATGATTACGTTTGAAGGTTATGAAAGAAGAATCGACAAGATCACGAAGGTGCTGAACGAATACGGCATCAAGGATCTCGAAGAAGCAAAGGCGATCTGCGACGCGCACGGCGTCGATCCGTACGGCATCGTCAAGGGCATTCAGCCGATCGCGTTTGAAAACGCCGGCTGGGCATACACCGTCGGCGCGGCGATCGCGTACCAGAAGGGCGTTAAAAACGCGGCGGAAGCGGCCGAAGCGATCGGCATCGGACTCCAGTCGTTCTGCATCCCGGGCTCCGTTGCGGATCAGCGCAAGGTGGGTCTCGGTCACGGAAACCTCGGCGCAATGCTGCTCCGTGAAGAAACGAGCTGCTTCGCGTTCCTTGCGGGTCACGAATCCTTTGCGGCGGCGGAAGGCGCGATCGGCATTGCGCGTACCGCGAACAAGGTCCGCACAAAGCCGCTGCAGGTCATCCTGAACGGTCTCGGCAAGGACGCGGCGTACATCATCTCCCGCATCAACGGCTTCACCTACGTCGAGACAGAGTATGATTACTACACCGGCGACCTGAAGATCGTCTACACCAAGCCGTTCTCCGACGGCGAACGCGCAAAGGTGCGCTGCTACGGCGCGGACGACGTCAACGAGGGCGTCGCGATCATGCGCCATGAGAACGTCGACGTGTCCATCACGGGCAACTCCACGAACCCGACGCGCTTCCAGCATCCGGTCGCGGGCACCTATAAGAAATGGTGCGTCGAGAACGGCAAAAAGTACTTCTCCGTGGCATCCGGCGGCGGCACGGGCAGAACGCTCCATCCGGACAACATGGCGGCGGGCCCGGCGTCCTACGGCATGACGGATACGATGGGCCGTATGCACTCCGACGCGCAGTTTGCGGGCTCCAGCTCCGTTCCGGCGCACGTCGAGATGATGGGTCTCATCGGCATGGGCAACAACCCGATGGTCGGCGCAACGGTCGCCGTCGCGGTTGCGATCGCGCAGTCCCTGTAAGCATCGATCCGGGAGGGCAGCAATGCCCTCCTTTTCCATTTGTAAGGCAAGAGGGGAGAACATGGCGTCAACAAGCAAGTGCCCGTACTGCAGCGGTACGGTCAGCAGCGACGAGAAGAATTGTCCGCATTGCGGTGCGGCAAACGAACACTATGTCGTCGATACGCCGCGGCAGATCTTTCTGCCGAAGACGATCGATGAAATGAAGGAATACTGCGCCGAGCGCGGCATGCCGCTGCTTCGGATGCGGTTTTTCGTCGGCGAAGACTTCAAGGAGCCGCGCGCGTTCGGCATCTACAAGGACGGCGACCGGTTCGTCGTCTATAAGAATAAGGCGGACGGCACGCGCGCGATCCGTTATCAGGGGCCGGACGAAGCGTATGCGGTCAACGAGCTGTTTCAGAAGCTGCTGGTTGAGTGTCATAACCGCGGCATCTATCCGGACGGCAAGCCCGCGACAAACAGAACGGTCACACGCACTGCGAAGAAAGGCTCGTGGCCGGGTATCATTATATGCCTTCTCATGGTCGCCGTTTTTATCGCGCTGGGAGTGCATCTGAACCAATGGTCGAAGGAAAAGCATAAAAACGACGGATATTACCGGTTTGACGACAGCGCCTCGACGTGGTATCTGTACGGCGGATCGTGGTACTATTCAAACGATGGCTACACAAACTGGTATTCGGGCAATCCGGGCGTCGGCGACAATTACACCGACTATCAGATCGGAACCGAATACGATTCCGACTGGGGCGTCATGGACTTTCGGGATTCCGAAAAATGGGATTCCATTCAGTCGGACAACTCGTCGTCCTCGTCGGACTACGATTCCTGGGATTCCGGCGGAACGGACTGGAGCAGCGACTGGTAAATAACGGAGGAGCATATGGAACAGCATCGGTTCGGACCCGGTCCGCTGTTGGACGGGCGGGGCAATCTTTCGGAACCCGGCTATGCGACGGCGCTTCTGAAAACGTACGACCGCAAGGCGATCAAGGCAGGCAGGCTTCGCATCAAGGAGTGGGACTATTATCTCATCACCAACGACCGGTGGGGCGTTGCGCTGACGATCGACGACAACGGATATATGGGGCTTCTGTCCGCGTCCGTGCTGGATTTTTCGGCGCGCACGGAAACGACCGTGTCGCCGATGTTCTGGCTGCCGCTGGGCAGGACCGGGTTTCCGGCGTCGTCTGTTTCGGGCGACGTCAAAAAGACGCTGAAGAACGCGTCCGGCTCGTTTGAGCACACGAAGGAGGGCAGGCGGCTCCGGTTTCGCATCGACAAGTTCAAAGACGGCAAGCCGTTTTCATGCGACATCCTTCTCTTCGACGCGCCGCAGGACTCCATGACGATCGCAACGCCGTTCCGGAAGCGCGGGCATTTCTATTACAATCAGAAGATCATCGGCATGCGCGCAAGCGGCTTTTTTTCGATCGGCGACGAATGGACGGCGCTCGACCCGAAGGATACGTTCGGCCTTTTGGACTGGGGCAGGGGCGTATGGACCTATAAGAATACCTGGTACTGGAGCGCGGCGCAGGGCGCGGTCGACGGGCATGTGTTCGGCTTCAATCTCGGCTACGGCTTCGGCGATACAAGCGCCGCAAGCGAGAACATGCTCTTTTACGACGGGATCGCACACAAGCTCGGCCGCGTCGATTTCGGCATTCCGAAGAAGACCGACGGGACCGACGATCTCCTGTCGCCGTGGCACTTTACCGACGACGCGGGGCGGCTCGACCTCCTCTTTACACCGATCCTCGATCGCGCGTCGAAAACGGACGTCAAGCTGATCTGCTCCGATCAGCATCAGGTGTTCGGCAGATTCACCGGCACGGTACGGCTGGACGACGGCCGTGAGATCCGGATAGAGGACTTCCTCGGCTTTGCGGAAAAAGTGTTCAACAAGTGGTGACGCATGCACCGTTTCTCCTCCTCTTCTCATAGGATGAAGAGGAGGTTTTTTTATATGCAGGCATCGGATTTTACGGAGTACCTATTGGAACAGGTACGCAATCACAGCATCTATGTATGGGGCGCGCAGGGGCAGAAGAAGCCGACAATCACGGAAGCGTGGATTCGCAAACGCGAAAAGACCAAAAGAAATGCGGAGCGCGCGATCAGGCATTGGAAGAAGGAAGTCGAGGCGGGGTACGGCGATGTGCTGCGCGCGTTCGACTGCTCGGGACTCGGCGTGTTCTTTTTTCTCAAAAACAATCTGATCGATCATGACGTCAACGCGGAAGGACTGCTCTCGATGTGCAGGGACATCAAACGTACCGATCTGCGCACCGGGGACATGGTGTTCCGGATGAGCGGCGGACGCGCCGTGCACGTCGGATACGCGGTCGATCTTGACCGCATCGTTGAAGCAAAAGGACGCGACGACGGCGTGGTCATAGGCAAAGTCGGCAAATGGGACCGGTTCGGCAGACCTAAGTTTTTCGAGCGTTCGAGAAATCTCAAGCTCACCGATCCGTATATGCGCGGCGAGGACGTGAAGCAACTGCAGATTGCATTGAAGAACGCGGGATACGATCCGGGACAGACGGACGGCATCTTCGGAAAAAAGACGGAACGCGCCGTCAAACGGTTTCAAAAGGATCACCGCCTGAAAGTCGACGGCATCGCAGGGGAAAAGACACAGAAAGCGCTCGGGCTGCCGTTCGAACGTTAACCGTTCGGATTGCAGCGCAGAAAACGCCAAAAGGATGCAGGCGGCGTTTGTTCGGGCGCATCGGTCGTCAGCAGGAACACGGTCGGCGAGGGCGTCTCTTCGACGACAGCATAGGTCGGCGCGGCGGTCGGCTCAGGCGTCGGCGGATATTCGTATTCATCCGCAATCAGCTTGCCGGAGAACACCGTTTCGCCGTCAAGAACGATCGAAACCGTACCGGCGACCGTGCCGACAGGCGCGAAATACGACTTGACGGTGTACTGCAGATGTTCCTCCGGGAACGGATCGAGCGCGAACGCGTCCGCCTGCCAGCGCGGAAGCGTCAGCTCCGATTCGGTATCCCACTCGATCCGGTACAGAACGGCTTTCGCGCCGTAGCGCTGCGGATCAAGCGTTTCGGCATACGTTTCGGGCAGACAGCGGTCGATCAGATCCTGCACGGTGAGCGTCACGGTGTCGTGACGGAATGCGTATTCGAACATGCGGATCGCGTCGTAGAAGCGCTGCACGGTATACTTGTCCTTTTCAAGACCGGTTTTGCCTTCCGGCGCATTTTCGCCGTGAAGAAGAACGAGGATATACGTCGTGTCGTTGCGCTTTGCGGCGGCAACCAGACACTTGCCCGCAAGATGCGTGTCGCCCGTTTTGATGCCGATCGCGTAATCGTACAGACAGGAGTACGGCGTATAGGATTTTGCGGTTGCATCGCGCAAAAGCCGGTTGCTCGAATGCAGCGTCAGCTTTCTGCCGTCCTTGGAGCGCGCCTGATGCTCGACGGTCATGACGATCTCCGCGAACGTCTCGTTTCGCATCGCGTACGCGGCAAGCAGCGCCATATCGCGTGCCGTCGAATAGTGTTCGCTGTTGTGCAGACCGTGGGGATTGGTAAAGTGCGAATTTGTCATGCCGATCTCTTCGGCTTTTGCGTTCATCAGATCGGCAAATCCGCTGATGCTGCCGCCGAGATGTTCGGCGATCGCGATTGCCGCGTCGTTGCCGGAGGGAAGCATCAGACCATAGAGCAGGTCCGAAAGCGTAAACTGCTCGCCGGGCTTGAGCCCCATCTTGGAGTTCTTTTCACTCAGATTGCAGGCACGCTTGGAGACCGTGATCCATTCCTCCAAATCGCCCTGTTCGAGCGCGACGATGCAGGTCAGGATCTTCGTCGTGCTTGCCGGATAGCGCTTGACGTCCGCGTTGCGCTCCAGTCCGAGCACGGCTTGCGTCGAATCGTTCAGATTGACCAAAAAAACAGTATCCTCTGCAAGCGATTTGAGATCGAATTCTGTCGAATCGGAAGATTCGGCGCCGACACAGACCGGCAGCAGAAGGATGCTCAGAAGCAGGCAGAGGATCGTTCGTTTCATAGACTGTTCCTTATTGTCGTTGATAGCCGCCCGATTCGCGCGCTCTCTTTGCGGCTTTGCGGCGTGCGGCTTCGCGCTTGCGGCGCTTCGATTCGGCATTCAGATACACAATAAACAGCGTGACGCACAGAATCAGCAGAACGAAGATGACCGGAAGCACGATAAGTACCCAACGCATATCCTGCGGGACGCTGCAGTTTCCGGCGGGTTCCGGTTCGCCGACGATGACGGTGGACGTGTTTGCCTCGCCGATCAGGCTGCCGGTCGAGGAGGACGTCTGCTGCGTCATGTCGATCTGCGCGGAGCCTTCCTTGACGGAACGCGTCGCCAGCAGATTTGCACTCAAAAAGACGTTTCCACCGTAGGAATACGTAACGCTGCCGATGATCGAACCGTCGCCGATCGGCGCATAGATGTTCGTAAACGTCGGGTTTGCGACGGCAGCCATGTTCGAACGGATCCCGTTCAGCGTCGGTTCCATCATGGTGATGGTCGTATCCTCCGAAAGATCGGCGCGCACTTTCAGCACGCCGCCCTGGGAATCGTTCTCGGACGCGTTGGAGATCGTCACGTCGAATTCCACGGGCATTCCGTAGCCGATCAGATCGGACACGGTCAGCGTATGCGTCATTTCCTGATACGCGTATTCAAAGAGCTTGATCGCGTCCTGGAAGCGGTAGGCGTTGAACTTGTCGCGGCGCTGATCGCTGGCGTTCGGATCATATTCCGGATCGTTGAGCGTGCCGCCGTACAGAACGGCAATCAGCGTGATACCGTCGCGTTCCGCAGCCGCAATCAGGCACTTGCCGGCGGCGGTTGTATCGCCGGTCTTGACGCCGATCGCATACTCGTAAAGACAGGACGCAGGGGAGGGCAGCGTTTCCGTAGGAGGCGTGTCCACCAAAAGACGGTTGGAGTTCAGAAGCTCGATGGTGCGCGGACCGGACTGTGCGACATAGGTTTTGGTTGAGACGATGGTGCGGAACGTGTCGTTCTTGAGCGCATACGCCGTCAGAAGCGCCATATCGCGTACCGTCGTATAGTGGTTGTCGTTCTGCTTGCCGTGTACGGTCACGAAATGCGAATGCGTCATGCCGAGCGACTGCGCCTTCTCGTTCATCATCTCCGCGAACGCGTCCGTGCTGCCTGCGATATGCTCGGCAATGGCGATTGCGGCGTCGTTGCCGGAGGGCAGCATCATGCCGTAGAGAAGATCGCGCATCGAATAGCTGTCGCCTTCCTCGAGCCCCATCAGAGAATTGCCGCGGCCGAAATCGACCGCCTTCGCGGAAACGGTCACCATGTCGTCGAGATTGCCGTTTTCCAGCGCGACGATGCAGGACAGGATCTTGGTCGTGCTTGCGGGGAAGATCTGCTTGTCCGCTTCCTTTTCGATGCCTTTGTATGCGACCGTCGGATCTTCGGCGTTCACCAAAATGAAATACGGTTCATAGATGGAGTTGAGATCGAACGAATCCGCCTGCGCGGAACGCAGAGACGGAACGAAGGACAACAGAAAAAGCAGCGAAAGACAGACTGCAAGGATGCGTTTCATATCGAAAAACCTTTCAGGTAAAATATCTTGGTTCTTTAACAGTTTACTTTGAATATTTCAGCTTGTCAATGCATAAAAATGTTGAAAGTTTGTGAATAATCTGCAATTGCGTCACTTCGCAAACAGAAGCTGCACATCGAAAACCGCATCGTCAAGCGTCAGCAATGCCATGCTCGGACCTTCGGATGAGCGCGGACGGGACAGGCTTCCGGGGTTGATCATCCAGATGCCGTCGACGCATTCTGCGGACGGCACATGGGAATGCCCGAACAGAACGGCGTCGCAGCGCTGTTCCTTTGCAAGATACAAAAGATTCAGCCGCCCGGAAACGGTATGTCCGTGCAGCAGAAGAAACCGCCTGTGATGCCAGTCGATGATCTGTTTAAGCGGCGCGTCGGAAAACGGATCGCAGTTGCCGCGCACCGAGACGTATCCGCAGTTCATTCGCTGCGCAAGCAAAGGCGCATCCTCGGCGCAGTCGCCGAGATGCCAGAGCGCGTCCGGCTGACCGATCCGCGAGCGGAACAGCGAAAGGTTTCTGAGACTGCCGTGCGAATCAGAGATGACTGCGATGCTCGACATCCAGAGCCTCCTTGAGCTTGAACAGCGCGCGTTTTCTGTGACTGACGGAGTTCTTTTCCTCCGCGGTCAGCTCCGCAAAGCTCTTTTGAAACGGCGCATAGAAAAAGTACGGATCATAGCCGAATCCGTTCTCGCCGCGCGCTTCGTGCAGGATCGTTCCCTCGACTTCGCCGAGCACGACGATCGGTTCCGCATCTTTGCGGGCAAGCGCGACGGAGCAGCAGAACCGTGCCGTGCGCAGTTCGTCGGGAACATCGGCAAGCAGGGAAATCAGCTTCGCGTTATTTGCAGCGTCGTTGTGCCCTTCGCCGGAAAACCGTGCCGAGTAGACGCCCGGCGCACCGTGAAGCGCGTCCACGCAAAGTCCGCTGTCGTCGGCAAGCACCGCGTCGAACCGATCGCCGACAAACGCAAGCGTTTCCTGCGCTTTCTTCAATGCGTTCTCCTGAAACGTCGAACCGTCTTCCTCGACTTCGAGATCGACGCCCGCTTCGCGCATCGTCAGAAGCTCCGAAAAGCTGTCGCCGAGAATCTCGCGAATCTCTCTCGCTTTATGTGCGTTGTTCGTAGCAAGTAACAGTCTCATAAATCCTCCCTGACGCGATACGGCAGAATCTCGTCGGATGACGGCGTGACGTAAAGCGTATGCTGATGAAAGTAATTCACAAACCCCGGACGCGAGCCGGAGGGCTTTTTGACATATTTCACAAGCGTGTAATCGACCGGCACGTTCTCCGAGGCGGAAGCTTCGCTGTGAAACGCGCAGATCTTCGCGGCAAGCGCAAGTTCCTCGCGCGAAGGCTCCCCTGAATTCAGAATGACATGCGAGGACGGGATCCCCTTTGCATGCAGCCATGTTGCGTTCGGATCGGACGTGCGTACCAGCTGTTCGTTCTGCAGATTGTTCTTTCCGACGAAGATCTCCGTGCCGCGATCGGTGCGGTAGCGCATCGGACGGCTCTTTGTCTGCGTGCGCCTGCGTTCCGGATTGTTCTCGCGGATGTAATGCATCCGGATCAGCTCTTCGCGAATCTCGTCGAATTCCTCTTCGGACGTGCATGCAGCGACGTTCAGAAGCTGACCTTTCAGATAGTCGAGCTCCTCGCGCAGCGCTTCGCTCTGTTCAAGCGCATGCGTGCGCGCCGATTTGTTCTTTTGATACCGCTTGAAATACCGTCTTGCATTTTCGGATACGGAGAACTTCGGATCGAGCGGAATCTCGATCGGCACGGGCGGGTTCTCATAGTAATTCTGTACGACGATCGAACTGCGCGAACCGCCGCTTCCCTTAACGCCGGTCAGAAGTTCGCCGTACAGCCGGTCGCGCTCGATGCGCGAAGCGTCGCCGATGGTCTGCATACACTCCGTCAGGCGCTTTTCGGTGCGCTTCTTTGCGTGTTCGAGAACCGAACGCAGCGCGGTGCGCGATCTTGTGATGATCGCCTGTTCGTCGCGGCTGCGGTAGAACGCGTCCTGCGCTTCGTCCATGGAGGGGAAGGAACGGTACGATGCGTTCTTCGGGACAAAGGGCAGAATACCGGCGTTTGCGACGATGCACGGCGTGAACCGTCCCGCCGCAAGGTCGGAAAACATCTTCAGAACCGACGGAACGATCTCGTCCTCCGGCGTATCGTCCGAAACAATCTGCTCGGCGCACAGCCGCGAAATCCCGTGTACGGCGTCGGAGAGCCAGTATCTGGGCATTCTGCCGCGCGCATAGCTGTCCAACTGTTCTTTCGTTGCGGTAAACGGCGAAAGCTTTTCCGCTTCCGGCGGCTTTTCGTACGGAACGTTCGGCAGACAGATGCGGGCGGCTTGCTCGGAGATGCCGAAATGCCGCATGCAGTCCATGATCCGTCCGTCTGCATCAAGCAGAAAGAGATTGCCGTGCCGTCCCATCAGTTCGACGACAAGCTGCAGCTGCATTGCATCCAAAAACGCGTCCTTGCCGTTCAGGGAAATGACGGCGATCCGGTTCAGGCCCGCCTGTTCGATCGAAGCGATCCGGCAGCCGATCAGATGCTTCCGAAGCAGCATGCAGAACGCGGGCGCTTTTTCCGGATTCTCGAAATTGCGCGAAATAAGCTGCATCCGTCCGTTTTCCGCATGGATGCACAGCATCAGCTTCACACGTCCGCGCGTAAGCGTATGGATGTGCAGAATCAGGATGTCTTTATTCGGTTGCTGGACCTTTTCGATCTTGCCGCCCACAAGCGGCTGCATCTCGCGGATGCAGGCGAAAAGGGAGAGTCCGTCAGTCGCCATGGCGTGTCCTTTGTTTTTTCTTCATTGTAAACGCTTGCCGCGCAAATTTCAAGGCTTGCGCAAAACAAAAGCGTCCGTCAAGCGGACGCTCGTTTCGATGCGAATACCGGGGTTCAGTTGTTGTCGGCTGTGCGCTTCTTCGCCAACTGTGCCTTTTTGCGATCGGCTGCATTCTTATGAATGATGCCTTTGGAAGCAGAACGATCCACGGTCTTGACAGCCGTCAGATATGCCTTCTCGGCAGCTTCCTGATCACCGGACTTCAGCGCTTCATCATAACGACGGACAGCGGTCTTCAATTCAGACTTATCCATGCGATTTCTCAGGTTTTCGCCTTCGGAAGTCTTCGCACGCTTGATTGCGGACTTGATGTTTGCCAAAGCATTTCACCCCCTGTAAGATTTGCCCGATCGGCGTTCACCGATACGAACGGAGTACATTTTAGCATATAGATTCGGACAATGCAAGCACTATTTTTATGAATTTTCCTGTTTTTTCGGAAATATTACGAAGTTCCGGACGTCCGGTGCTGAAAAACCGATACAAGCGCGTCAGAAAAGATTTTGCCGCATTCCGTCGTTTCTTGGGGGAAGGTGCGGAGCGGGGACAAGAGTTCACAACTTCGTTGCAATTCCTCGATTGACATTCCGGTACCGTGACACTATAATAGGGACGATGGTTAGCACTCGGGACGAATGAGTGCTAAAAGAAAGTATCAGGAGGAAATGGACATGACATTGAAACCGTTGTTTGACCGTGTTGTGATTCGCAACATCGAAACGGAAGAAGTGACAAAGGGCGGCATCCTTTTGACGAGCGCCGCAAAGGAAAAACCGCAGATGGCGGAAGTCCTGGCAGTCGGCCCCGGTGACAAGGAGACCGAAATGGTGGTAAAAGTCGGCGACAAGGTCGTATATTCCAAGTATGCCGGCACGGAAGTCAAGCTTGACGGAGAGGAAGTCATCATCGTAAAGCAGAGCGACATCCTCGCCGTGGTAGAATAATTCGGAGGTTCTGATTATGGCGAAGCAATTGAAATACGGCGAAGAAGCCAGAAAAGCATTGGAAAGCGGATTGAATCAGCTTGCCGATACCGTTAAGATCACGCTCGGACCGAAGGGCAGAAACGTTGTTCTCGAAAAGAAGTTCGGCGCACCGCTCATCACCAACGACGGCGTGACGATCGCAAAGGAGATCGAGCTCGAAGATCCGTTCGAAAACATGGGCGCACAGCTGGTCAAGGAAGTTGCGACCAAGACGAACGACGTTGCGGGCGACGGCACCACGACGGCAACGCTTCTGGCGCAGGCAATGGTTCACGAAGGCCTCCGCAACGTTGCGGCGGGCGCAAACCCGATGGTTCTGCGGCGCGGCATCGAAGCGGCGGTCAACGAAGCGGTCGAAGGGCTCAAGGAACTCTCCGTTCCGGTCGGCTCCAAGCACGCGATCGAGCAGGTTGCGGCAATCTCCGCAAGCGATGAAACCGTCGGCAAGATGATTGCGGACGCAATGGAGAAGGTCGGCAAGGACGGCGTCATCACGATCGAAGAGAGCAAGACCATGAAGACGGAGCTCAACATCGTCGAAGGCATGCAGTTCGACCGCGGATACTGCTCCGCATACATGGCGACCGATACCGACAAGATGGAAGCGGTTCTCGACAATCCGTACATCCTCATCACCGAAAAGAAGATCAGCAACATCCAGGAGATTCTTCCGGTCCTCGAGCAGATTGCACAGGCAGGCAGAAAGCTTCTGATCATCGCAGAGGACGTCGAAGGCGAAGCGCTTGCAACGCTCGTCATCAATAAGCTGCGCGGCACGTTCACCTGCGTTGCGGTCAAGGCGCCGGGCTTCGGTGACAGACGCAAGGCGATGCTGCAGGATATCGCGATCCTCACCGGCGGTCAGGTCATTTCCGACGAACTCGGCATGGACCTCAAGGAAACCCAGCTGAATCAGCTGGGCGTTGCGAAGCAGGTCAAGGTCGATAAGGAAAAGACCGTTATCGTCGAAGGCGCGGGCGATCCCGCCGAGCTGCAGGCGCGCGTCAAG
>JAEEGK010019637.1_pt1 | contig 14468 bp, 12 predicted proteins | sample 8958771 | NCBI WGS metagenome assembly JAEEGK01 (sample SAMN16246547, study PRJNA631951) | gut metagenome | biome: gut microbiome; feature: rumen; material: SC-attached | host: Bos | place: Iran: Karaj | collected 2018-10
CAGAAAAATTTAAATATTAATATAATTATTTATAGTATTACATATTATCTAAATAAATATTTCTTTTAATTGTTTTACAATACATTTTATTTATTAAAATTAAAACAAAATATTCCAATAATAAAAATAAAAAACTAATAAAATAAAATAAAAATAATATAACTTCCAAAATACATTTAATTAAAAAAAAAAATAAAAAAAAAATGAACACTAACAAAAACAATAACAAAGATAATGGTTTTACTTCAATATTATATGCAATAGGTACAAAGCCTTTACAAAACTGGGATTTCTCAGTAAAAAATGGTCACATAAAACGTTTACTAGACCCAGACATTCAAAGTCCAAGTATAGAAATAATAGGAGCAAATGTAGATTCAAACTACATATACACACCAAATGATCCAAAAAAATCATTAGGAATAAAAATGCATACAATAGTTTTATTAGTAAAAAATTTACAAAAATATTTTGAATTCTCAGTAAATATAATTGATGATAAAAAAATAGAAAGAACATTCAAAGCTTCAAATTTTCAAACATTAACAAGAGTAAAAGGAAATTTTTGTTCTCTTCCAATGAAATTAGAAGATGGATGGAATCAAGTTCATATTTGTTTAGATGATTTTTGTAAAAAAGCTTTTGGGACTAATTATAAAGAAACTAAAAAAGTACAAATTCATGCTAATTGTAGAATTAGAAGAATTTATTTTACTGAATTCCCTGTTAATTATAGAAAAATACCACCTGAGTATAAAGTATTTGCTGCTGTTGAAGAAGATACTAGTGATAAATCACCTAAAGAAGTTATTGAAGAAGATCAAGAAAATGCATAAATAAGTTTTTAAAAATTTTTTTTATTGTTTTGTTGTTTAAAGATTTTTTTTAATTTTAAAAATAAAAAAAAATTTTTTATTTTATATTCATTATTATATTTTATATATTATATAAATTTATTAGAAAAAATTCATTTTTTTGGTTTTTTTTATTTTTTACTTTTTTTACTTTATTAGATAATTTTACATGTACAATTACATCTTTCTTTATATAAATTTTCACTTACATGAAAATGAGTTAATATATTATATTGTTTATATGATTCAACTTTTTCAATTGTTACTAAAGGTGTTTTTTTATGTATTTTATCAATAAATGTAACTCTTTGTTTTTTATTTTTATCAATTGGATTTCCATGAGCATCTAATCTTAATTTTGTTTCATTTTTTGTAACTTCATCATCTATAGATTTATCTAATGCATTCCCATCTAAAATTTTTTTTTTGACTATATTTCTTTCTATTTTTGAATTTTCTCTATCATGAATAGTATTTGATTTAGACCTTATTTTATCATAATTTGTTATATCTGAAGTTGTATTTTGTTCATTTATTTTATTAAAATAATTTTTATTCAAACGAAGAATTTCTATATGCATTGAAGAAATAAAATCATTTGTTGTCATTAAAGTATTTATATAATTACATATATATATATATAAATTTAACGATTTTAAAAATAATATTTTATTCAAAATTTATAAATTTTATTCAAAATATATTCATATTTAATTATATCATAATTATTTCTTATTATTATTTTCATTTTCATCATCAAAATCTCCAATTACTGAAGCTAAAGCAATAATTTTATCAGTATTTTTTTGAATTAGTAATTCTTCTCTATTAGCATCTTTAATTACACTTTTTTTATATTTTTTAAATGTTTTTTGAAGTTTTTGATTTGGATGAACACATTTAATTAAATTATTTTCTAAATTATTATTAATATTATCTTTAACAATTAAAAATTCTTCTCTCATTTTAGAAATTGTTTCAAGTAATTTATCATGTGTTTTATCAACACTATTATAAAATCTTTTTCTAAATTCATAAAATTTTTTTGCAAAATCATCATTCATCATTTTATCTTGTATTCTTTTAATTTTTAAAAAATAATTACTTAAAACTAATTTAAATATTTCAATATCATCAAAAACTTTTCTACTTTTTTTTAATATTTTATCTTTATTTTCATCATTAAATGTAATTTTATAACTTTTTTTAATTTTTACTGGAGGAGGAGTTTGTTCAACATTTTCAATTAAATATCTTGGTTCAGTTATCATTTCTTGTGGTTTTACTATTATATGATGTTTTTTTGGTTTATTATATGATTGAGTTGTTTTTGGTGTATTTGATAAAAATAAATTATTCATATTTGCAGAACTATATTGTGGAAGACTATTAACCATATTTAAAGTTTGACTATTTGGATTATAAGATGAAGATATATATTTATTGTAAACATTACCTAATTCTAAATTTGATGAAGAATAATTCATTTTTTTTATTTTTTTTTTTTGGTTAATTTCAGATAATTATTTTTTTTAATTAATAATTTAGAATAATAATATTCTTTTTTAAAGGAATTAAATATATATTACATATATCCACTTATACAAAATTTAGACTAAAAAATAAAACACAATACAATAACGATTTTTTAATCATATATTATAATTTTATGCAATATATACATATTAAAATAATGAAAAACCTTTTTCCTTTTCTTCATCCCTATATTTAGATAAAATAAATAAACTTCATTATAAAAAATCATATTTATAATCACTTAATAAATTAAGGTAAAATCATTATAGTGAAAGGAATATTTTCTAATTTTAAATTCATTTCACCTTTAATTAATAAATTATCATCTTCTTTAACTAAAAGAGTAGAACCATTTGTACTCTTACAATCTTTATAATAAAATTTTTGTAATTCATTAGAATAACCAATTTCAGCATGATATTTTGAAATTGATTCTCTTGGTATAATAATTTTACAATTTGTTCTTCCAATTGAAATTGGAACTTCATTTTCCATAAAACTAAAAATTTCATTATTTCCATCTTCATTTTCAATTTCAATATCAATTCCTTTTTTTGTCCCAACTTTCTTAGTAATTATAATAATAAATACATTTCCAATTAATAAATAATAATCTTTATCATTTTCGAAATAAACTGGATTATTTATTTCATAATATATAATAATAGAATCATGAATAATATGTAAATAATAATCTTTACTTTTTTTTTGAAAATAAATATTAAAAACTCTTCCAGTTGATGAATCATTTTTTTTTTTTATTTCTCCACTAAATTGGAAATTAATAATAAAATCATTATATGATATTCCTTTATAATCTAAAACTTTTTTAGTACCAAAAAAACATTGTCCATCATTTTTTTGTCTTAAACCATTAATCATTCCTTCTGTATTTATTATTATTTCTTTATTAAAAAATAATTCTCCTGAACATAAAAGTTTTGGTCCAATTATTTTATTATCATCTAATTTATTTATTTGTATATTTTGAATTGGGAAATTTGAAAAGGAAATTAAAGAATTAATTTTTTTATAAGATCCTTTTTTACTAACTTTTGAACTTATAATATCATTTTCGTTATTTAATATCCCATTATCAATAAATCTTGGTGAAATTTTATCTTTTAAAGAAAGAGATGTGATAAGATTAAAAGGATTATAATTTTTTGTTAATTTATTTGTTTCTATATTTAAATTATTTTTATTATTTGAATTAATAGGAGATATTATTGAAGTATTTGTTATTTCATCATTTGATATAATATCTTTTTGATTACAACAATGTAAATATGAAATTATATTTTGCATTTTTTATTTTATATGTTTATTCTTTTTATTTATTTTATTTTAGGTTTTTTTATTATTTTATTATATTTATATAAAATCTTTTATTTATACTTCCTTATAATGGTTTTTATTTTTCTTTTTAACTTTATATAATTAAATTAATTTATTTTAAATCTTAATAAAAAAATAAATGAGGAATCGTTCAATAACAATAGATGCTGAAAATGAAGAAGAATTTATAAATAAATTTGAATCAGTAAATAGAAGAAGAAGTAGACTTTCTTTAAAAAATTTTGATGATGATGATGAAGAATGTTTAAGACCAAAAAAAAATTTAAATAAAATTATAAATGAAGAAGAAGAAGATGACTATTCAAATTTGGGAGGACCAATTGGAAATTATGACGAAGAAAACTCATATGATGAAAAATTATTTGCTGAATCAGTAAATTCTGTAGATCAAATCACATCATATGAAAATGGTTTAGATTTATTATGTTTATATTTAAAAAACACAATATCTTCAAAAAATAATTTATCAATTTCTGAAAAAGATAATAGTATTTTTTATAGAAATAAAAATGCATTACATACTTTAAGTGGAAATGCTATTTATGATTTAAATATAAGAGAACTTGTTGATAATATTATGGATGATAAAGAAAATAATAATAATGAAAATGATAATAATGGTTTAAGAGATTTTATTACTAAAAATATTGAAGCTGATTTTAAAATTAAAATTATGGCAATTTCTAATACTACTTCATTTAAAGTTGCATTAATGAATCAATTTTTTAATCAAAAAAGTAATTTTAATAATTCTAATAATAAAGATAATTTACAATTATTTCAAATTAGAAAAAAAGTTATAAGAATGTTTAATAAAAATATTAATATTGAATTTTTTGATACTTGTGAATCTTTTCTTAATGCTCCCACTTCTTTTATTTATTATAAATTATCTACTGCTTTTTTCTTTTTTATTGAAGCTACTGCACATAATATTTTTAATTTTTTAGATAATGCATTTTCAAAAATTGAAAAATATATAGAAAATAAAACTTTAGTTTTAATTGGTTTAAATATGTTATTTAAAGAAGATTGTTCAATTGATGGTGAAAACTTAAGAGAATATGCAAATGATAAAGGAATGATTTTTATTTCTTTGAAAATTAATAATTTTGATATTACAAATCCTTTAATTCAAAATTTATTTAGTTTAATTTTAATTAAAGGTATTGATATAAGGAAAAATAATTCTTCAAATAGAAAAAATAGTCATGATACTAATATCAAAGGCTATAAAAATAATTTAACAAAAAAAATAAATAATTCTGCTAATAAACAATATAAATATGATATTTCTAAAATGAATATTCAAAATTCATTAGGTTACAAAAAACAATATAGAATAAAACATATAAATGCATTTGATACTCTTGATGAAAATGATAAATTAAAATATAAAAGAAAATTAAGTATAGATTTATAAAATAGTTTAATTCATTTATATTATTTATCAATAAAAGTGAAAGATATTTTTATGAAATATATTTAAAATAATGTTTGTTAATATAATTAAAACAAGAATTTTAAATATATGTTTAAAATACTCTTTTTATTTGAAATAATCAAGTAATTTTAATATATTTTTAAAAAACCATATTATAACTATTTTAATAATATAAATTTTTTATAAAGGTTATTTATATCTATTAAATTTAAAAAATAATTTTTTATTTTGAAATTAAATAACAAATAAATTTAATATTTATTTGTTGATATATTTTATTATATTATCCAAAAAAAAAAACAAAAATAAAAGACTAAAAAATCTCAAAAAAAATAAAAATAAAATAACATTTACAAATAAATAATAAATTCTTAATAACAAATTCTTCAATTATCAAAAATCCTAATTCAATTTTATGAATAAAAACTATTTAATAAAGGAAAAAAAAATGCCAAAAAGTTAAATTAATCTTCATCATTATCACAATCATCTTTCATTTTACAATAACATTGACCTAGACTTTGACAAGCATCTCCTTTACATTTATAAACAAATCCTTTGCAACATTCACAATCTTTATATTTAGGATACCATTTATCTTCATCTGCAGAATCACTTTCTTGATCTTCTTCTCCCATTTCATCTAAAATATCATTTTCTACAACATCTTTTATTATCATATCTATTTCTTCATTATTTTCTTCATCCTCATCTTCAATGTATTCTCTTTGTTTTGGAATATATTCTTTTGCATTTAAGTTAAAATTTAATTTTTTTTCTTCTTCTACTTTTTTTTTCTTTGGTTTATATTCTTGAGCATTTACATTTAATTTTAATTCTTCTTTTTTTACTTTGTTACATATTGGACAATCTTTTCCTTTTGTACATACTCCATTCATTTCTTTATCTAAACATTTTTCTTCTTGACTCATTTTATTAAAAATTAATATAAATAAAAAAATTTCTTTTTTAAAATAAACATTAAAAAAATATATTAAAACATATTAATAATGAATATAATCATTATAAAAATATCAAAACAAATAATAATAAAATGTAAATTAAATTTACCAAAATAATTATAAAAAGATTGCATAAAAAAATAACAATTTCTTAAGAAAATTAAAATAATATTTTTTATATAAAAAAAGATAGTTTTTTTTCTTTTCATAAAATATCAAAACTATAAATTTTATATAATTCAAGTTAATAATATTTTATATGTTTATTAACCAATATTTTTATATATTAAAGAAGATGATATTAAAGTTAATGAATACAATTTTAAAAAAGAAAAGTAATGAAACATAGATAATCTTTTAAAATTAATTCTTTATTTAAAATTAAATTAAATAATTCAAAAATGGTAAGATTCAAAATATTATTAAGTCACTTAATGGTATTATTATTGAAATTACACTTTTAATCTTTATTTGTATGAAAATTGTTCCTAAGGAATAATTAAAAGAATAAAAAGGGAGGAAACAATTTATAAAATATAAAGGATTTTTTTTGATAATTAATTGATATAATAATTATTTTATTTTTTTAAATATTTAAGGATTTAAATGATTATTCAAATTAAAATATATTTAAAATGAATTAATTATTAATTTTGTACTTAATAATATAAAATTTGAAATACAATTAATTAATTTGAAATATTGAAAATATATAAATTTCTCTTATTTCTTTTATAAGTTATATTGCATGATTAATTTAAAATAATAAATGTGAAATATAATAGTCTTTGAATATTAAATTAATATATATTTTCCATAATTTCTTGCAATATTATTTAAGTTAACATTTTAAAAAGATTAATTTAATAAAAACGGTATAAATGGAAAAATAGTGTTAAAAATAAATAAATGATAAATAGGCATTTTATTAAAAATTTGATTTGGATTGCAAAATTTGATGATGAATCAATAGAATGTATAGAAAAAAAATTAAGTAGTTTTGATGAATTAGATGGATATGAAACAGAAAATATTAATTCAATGTATTTTTCAAATGATAAGGAGGTTTTTGATTTTATTGAGAAAAATCCTTTTCAAAAAACTGATATAATATTCATAGATTCAAAAAAAGGAAAAAATTTTTATAATTCATTAGAAGGGAAAATAGGTGAATATTCAATAATACCAAGGATTTTTATTATTGATAAAAATATCATTCATAATACTTTTGAGTATTATGATTCACTGAATATACCATTTTTTCATAAAGATTTTATTTATTTTTCAATTAAAAATTTGTGTAATACTTTATGTAAAAAAGAAACATATAAAAGTGAGACAATTCCAACTATGGAATCAAAAGAAGGAATTATATTTACTTTTGAATATATTCATAAAAATAAATTAAGACTTCCATTATTTTATCATAAATTATTAATTAAACCAAATGATGAAGAAATAGAAAAATTCAATAAATTTTGCAGAAATAAAGATTTCGCAAAAATTAAAATAAATAGCAATGATATTATAGACCTAAGAAAAAAAGAAGAAAAAGAAGATTTAAAATATTTATTAGAACAAATTGAAAGAATTGAAAAATTAAAAATTAAAATCCCATTCCAAATTTTAATTAAATTTTGGTTTAGAATTTATACTTATGAAACTAATTTTTATAAAGAAATGAATAATAATTTAAGCCATAATATTCCTTCAAATTATGATATTTATGTAAGGGGATCATATCATGGATTAAAATATATTCGACCTATTTCTAATAAAACTTTATATCGAGGTTCAGTTATTTCAAATAATGAAATTAAAGAATTGGAAAAATGTTTAAAAAATAAAAAAAATAATAATTCAAAAATTTGTCATTGTTTTTGCAAACCTTTTTTTTCTTGTTCTTTAGATAAAGAAACAGCAAAGGAATTTATGGCTAATACAAAATGTGATGTGAAAAAAAATAGTTATGTTCTTTATATTATTGAAAAAGGTTCAAATGATGATATTGATAATATAAGCAATGTTGATTTAAGAAAAATTTCTTTTCATGATAATGAAGATGAAATATTATTTTTTCCTTTTTCTTCTTTTGAAATAACAAATATAATAAAAAAATTTAATGAAGAATTAGTTATTACCAATAAAAGAGGAAATGATATAGAAACATTAAATGTTCTTCTTGATTATTATGAAATTACATTAAATTATATAGGAAAATATAAAAAAGAAGTACCTATATGGGATCCTTTAAATAGAATTGAAGAATCAAATTTTGCCAAATGTTTACTTAAAACAAATATTTTAAAAAAAAAAGAATTAGATCCAAAAATATTTAGTTTTGATATAAATAAATATATAAATTCAATAACTTGTAAATATAAAATTCCAAAAGAGATGATAAATAAGGGCATTAAATTAATAAACTATAAAAATAAAGATAATTCATGTCAAATATCTTTAAATAATGAAAAAATAAATAAGTTTCAATCTGAATATACTTTTAAAAAAGAAGGAGAATATAAATTTGAATTTGAGTTTAATACAGCTTTAGAAAATACTAGTTCTTTATTTGAAAATTGTAAATATTTAATATCAGTTGATTTATCAAAATTAAACACTGAAAAATTAAAATTAATGATAAATATGTTTAAAAAATGTGAAAATTTAAAAGAATTTATTTTTAATAATGATAATACTCAATCAATTGAAAATTTAAATGGAATGTTTTATGAATGTAAAAGTTTACTTTCAGTTGATTTATCACATTTGAATCTTCAAAATGTAGTTGATATATCTTCAATGTTTAGATTTTGTACATCAATAAAAAATATTAAATTTTTTAAATCAGAAAATGTTAAAAGTATGGATTATCTATTTGATAATTGTTCTTCTTTAGAAAATTTAGATTTATCAGAATTTGATTGTAAAAATGCTAGTGAAATTGGACATGTTTTTGGTGGTTCTTTTAATAAAGAATGTAAAATTAATTATGAAGAAAATTCAAAATTTAAATTAATTGATCCAAGATTTTCGAGTATTTACTAAAATAAAATAAAATTGATTTATTAAAACTTATAATTTTTTAAATGTTTTTATTATTTTTTATAATTATTATATTGCATGTTTAACTCCCATATTCCCTTGAGGTGCAAAATTTCTTTTTTTATATATTCTATAATAAAAAAAAGGTCCAATATAAAAAAGAATCATTAATAATAATCCTAATACATAAAATCCTGTATGAATATGTAATCCTTCTATTGGATTTATTATTCTTGCATCATCAATAGCTTTTTTTGTAGTATTTGATAATAAATTTCCAATTTTACCTTTATCACTCATAATAAATTTATTTATTAAAAAAAATATATAATTTTTATAAAATATGTTTAAAAAATATCATTTTAATAAGTATTAATAAAATTTAATAATAAATAAAATTAATATATTATTTTTAATTCATTTAAAAAATAAATTAATAATTAATTTTTACATTTATTTAAAAACAAATTAATATTGAATTAAAAAATATTTTCAAATAAAAACATTGAATGTCCCAAATTGAAATTCAAAATAACCAGACTGAAGAAAACATTTTAACAACAAAAAATAATAATAACAATTTAAATTTAGTAGAAAATAAAATAGAATTAAAAAGTGTAGAATTTATGTTAACTCCATTAGAAACATTAATAATAAATAAAAAAATGCCATTTGGTTATAAATTAGACACAGAAGATAATATTATTAAATCAAAAGATATTGCCAAAAAAAATATTAATAAAAAAAAGAAAATAGAAAGTATTCATCGCTCAAGGCCAAAAAAAATAGAATATAAAGAAGAAAACAAAGATTCAACTAAAAAATATTTAAGAGAAAGAAAAACAAATCAAAAAGAACAATCAAATAAAGAATTAGAATCTAGAAATTTAATAATGCAAAAATGTCAAAAATGTTTAGAAATAATAAAAGCAAATCCCTTATCACAATATTATTATTATCAAACAAAGAATCCAAATACACCATGTATATTAGATATTGAAAATAATATTAAAAATAATAAATATTCATCTTCATATGAATTTTTTATGGATTTAAGAAAAATTTGGTTATTTTATTATCAAAATTATCCTAATAATAGTGAAATTCGTCAAAGAACTTATTCAATGTCAGATTTATGTGAAAATTTATGTAAAAATATTGATAATGTTATTGTAGATGATAATTTTAAAACTAATTTAGAATTAAATCAATATAAACAAAATTTTAATTATTATGGAAATGATTATAGATTTAATGGTGGTAATATTAATCAAATTGTATATAATAATAATTATAATATGAATAATAATAATTCAATGAATATTGAAGAAAAAAATGCTTTGGGAAACGCAATTCGAAATTTAAATAAAGAACAATTAAAAGGTATTATTAAATTATTAAGTGATTCAAAAATTAGTAAAAGTCAAAGTGGTCAAACAAAATATTTTGAATTTGATATTGATAAATTACCTCAAAAAAAATTAAGAGAATTAGAAAAATATGTTAAAGAATGTACAAAAGAAAAACAATTAAATATTAATAAAAATAAAGAACAAAATGAACAAATTAAAAAATTAAAAGATAATTTAATAAATAATAAAACTAATATTATTGAAAATACTATACAAAATTTACAAAATAATACTCAATATGGAAAAACAAATAAAAAAAATAATATATCTGCACCTTCATCAAGTTCAGAATCAGAGAGTGATAGTATATCATCAATAAAATAATTAAAAAAAAAAATAATTAAATAAAATAATTAATTTATTAATAATTCTCAATAATATAAAAAAAAAAATAATAATTAAATCATAAAACTCTAAAAAAAAAACTAATCTTAAAAAAAAAAAAAAAAATTCCAATATAAAAAAAAATGAATGCAACAGCAAATAATTATATACCAGCTGATGGTGCAAGTTTCTTTGGTTTCATGGGAGTAACTTCAGCATTAGTTTTCGCAAATATGGGAGCAGCATACGGTACATATAAAAGTGGAGTAGGAATATGTGCATTAGGAGTATTAAAACCAGATCAAATAATAAAAAGTGTAATACCAGTAATCATGGCAGGAATTCTTGGAATTTATGGTTTGATAGTTTCTATTATTTTACTTCAGAAAGTTAGTAGAAAACCAGAATATGATTATAAAACTGGATATAAACAATTATCTTCTGGTTTGTGTTGTGGATTAAGTTCTCTTGCTGCTGGATTAGCTATTGGATTAGGAGGTGATGCTGGAGTCAGGGCTCTTGCTCAACAAGATAGAATTTTTGTTGGTATGATGCTTATTTTAATCTTTGCTGAAGCACTTGGACTTTATGGACTTATTGTTGCTTTGATTTTAAGTCAGTAAATTTTTTTTTTTCTTTTTTTTTTTTTTGAAGTTTATTATTTTTTAGGTTATTTAAATTTTTTATTTTTTTTAGTTTTATATTTTTCTTTTTTTTTTTTAGGTTTTTTGAATGGTTTTTTATTTGTGTTTTTTTGATTTTTTTTGAAAATGTTTTTATAGTTTTTTTATATTTTTTTACAATTTAAAAAAAATTAGAATATATTTTAAATGATTTTTTTTATATATTTTTTTTGAATTTTTAAAATTATGTTATAATTAATTAAATATTATGGTTGAAAATATTAAATTTACAGATAATTATTTTCAGATATCATCAGAAGAAACAAAAAAAGAAGAAGATAAAAAAGAAAATGAAGAAAAAAAAGAAACAGAAGATAAAAATGAAAACGAAGATAAAAAAGAATCAGAAATTCAAAATCCTCAAACAGAAAAAACAACTCCACCATTAGAAATATTAACTTTTACCCCACATCCAATAATAGAAAACAAAACTGAAATTTCAAAAGAAATATTAGAAAATAAAAACCAATTAAATATTTATACTCAAAACACAATAAATAAGACAATAACAAATAAAAAAATGAAATTAGATAATTTTTTTAAAAAAAATCGTCATTTTTTTATAATGACAGATGGAGGAAAACCAGTATATTCAAGATATGGAGATGAAATAGAAAATTCAACAATTTTTGCAACAATAAGTGCAATAATAACAAAATTTACAATTTTTAATTCTACAGAAGATAAAAAAGAAGAAATTAATGTAATATCAAATTCAAAAAATAAAATAGTTTTTTTAAAAAAAGGAGCTTTAATTTTTATAGTTTTATCAAAAAAAAATGATAATATTAGTTTATTACATAGTCAACTTGAATTTGTTTTTTTACAATTAATGTCAATTTTAACAAATAATTTTTATCAAAGATTAGAAGATAATCCATCAAGATGTTTAACTGCAATGAGTGATACAGAAGTTTTATTTGAAAATATGATTAAATATACTTCACATACTTTTGCATCTTTATTTAATTCTTTTCAAGTTTTAAATTGTGAATTTAGAGAAATTTTAAATAAAATATGTGAAGATAATTTAGGAAAAGGAAGAATTTGTATGTTATTAACTATAAATGAAATAATTAGTTTAGCACATCATCCTGATATTAAAATTTGTCCTGGTGATATTGTATTAATTCAAAATTTAATTTCTAGTTCTGAAAGTTTAAGAGAAACTGAAACTTGGGTTCCAATTTGTTTACCTGGAATTTCTAATGAAGGTTATTTACAATTATATTGTAAATTTGATATTTTAGGAATTGGAATTTGTTTTCTTACTGAAAATATGGATCCTAAATATTTTATGGAATTCGCTCAACAATATCAAAATATTAATAGAATTTTAATGAAAGAAAGTTATAATGAAAAAATTATGGAATGTGTTCCTAATAAAATAATTGATGAAGATATTGAAATTAATGATGAAGATTTGTTAAATACTTTAATTGAGAAAATGGAACTTAGTAAAGTTAAAAGAACTTTTTCTACAAGAGAATCTATTTCAAATGGAATGAATAAAAATAATAAATCTATTAAAGGTAATATTTTTGATGATGTTATTTGTGGATTATGTAAACATAGACAATTAAATCAATTTTTTCCTATTAAAATTAATAATAATTTTAGAAATATTACTAAATCTGAAAAAGTTTTGTTAAAGGAGTATAATGTTTTATATGATAAATTACATTTGTATACTTTTGAAAAAGATAATTTTTTTCTTGTTGAAAAAGGAGAAGATTATACTAATGCAATTATGCAAAATGAAAATTATATTTTAATATGCTCTTTTAATTTTTTTATTGAATTTGATGAAGTATCAATGAAAATGAATAATATATTAAAACAAATTAAAAAAAATGAAAATAAATATTTTATAATATATAAATAAATTTAAAAAACAAATTACAATTTTTTTATATAAAAACATACTATAAAAAAAACATAATTAAACAATAAATAAATACAAAAAACATAAAAATAAAAAACCAAAAATAAAAAACAATAAATCAAAAATAATAAAAAAAAAACCCACTAAACTTTAAAAAAAAAAATTAAAATAAAAAATAATAAAAAATGGTAGATTTCAGCAGTATAAAATATTGGGATTCCCGTTACTTAAACGAACACATGGAAATATTTGAATGGTATCAAACATATGATACATTAAAAGAAAAAATACAAGATTACATAAAACAAGATGACAAAATATTAAATGTAGGATGTGGTACAAGTAAACTAGCCGAAGACTTATATATAGATGACATAAAAAATGTAACTAATATTGATTTTTCTGAAAATGCAATTAGAATAATGGAAGATAGATACAAAGAACAAAAAGTTGAAATGATATATAAAAAAATGGATGTTACTAATATGGAAGAATTTGAAGATAATTCTTTTAATGTTGTTTTTGATAAAGCTTTATTAGATACTGTTTTATGTGGTGAAAATGCTTTAATTACAGTTGAGAAAATGTTAAATGAAATTTATAGAGTTTTAGTTAATGGTGGTTATTATATTATTATTTCTAATGGAAATGAAGATACTAGAAAAAACTTGTTTAAGGATGATATGTGGGGATATAAAAAATTAGAAATTGAGAAACCGTCAAAAGTAGTTGTTTTAGATGAAAAAGATCCTAAAAATTATCATTTTATTTATATTCTTAGTAAAATTGCTAAGGAAGAAGAAAAAAAAGAAGAAGAGGTAAAAGAAGAAGAAAAAAAAGAAGAAGAAAAGAAAGAAGAGAAAAAAGAAGAAAAGAAAAAATAAATTTTTTTTTTTTAAGAAAAATAAAAAATAAAATATTTTTTTTTATATATTTTTATTTTTTTTTTTTAATTTTAATTAAT
>JAEEGK010019638.1_pt1 | contig 14468 bp, 11 predicted proteins | sample 8958771 | NCBI WGS metagenome assembly JAEEGK01 (sample SAMN16246547, study PRJNA631951) | gut metagenome | biome: gut microbiome; feature: rumen; material: SC-attached | host: Bos | place: Iran: Karaj | collected 2018-10
GTAAAGCATATATAGAAAATATTATGTTAAATACTTGACGGTACTTAAAGTATTTGTTGCAGAGCCATTCGAGTCCACAAGCCATTAATACTGAGAGACCAACGCTCGGTATGTATATATAACGGTCGGAGTACATCGCGCTGCCCACGGGGATAAATTGGAGCAACATAAATATATTGCCGATAAAGAACAATATGCCGAATGTTACAATCTTGTTTTTCTTATAGAGAAACAGTCCGCTGATGAGCGCGATTACAAAAATCGGCACTGTAAGCCAATACAATACAGGAACTGTACGGTGAATGATGTCGGGATAAGGATAGAGATTTGCCAAATGAACTGGCAAAATGAAACGCCAAATGTACTGCAAAAATCCATTGCTGCCAAAGGCAATGCGCTGATAGAGTTCGTATTGGTCGGTTTCCGCGAGAGCCGTGGATGCCGCCTGAGCCTTGATGGAAATCAAGCCAAACACCATCGACACTATTATAAAAGGTATCTTGTTGAGATGTTTTTTCCAATCAAGATAATTTTCGAGAATCAGGTAATCAACCAAAATAATCGAAACTGTCAAGAAAACAGCCTGTCCCTTAGATAACGCGCTGAGAATGAATACGATAAGAGAAAGTACATAGTACACGACATTACTCTTTCGTCGATAGAGAATATATAGCAACATCGACAAAAAGTAAAACATAGTATATAAAACGTCTTTTCTTTCTGATATCCAAGTAACAGATTCCACGTGCAGGGTGTGTATGCCAAAGAGTAGGGCGATGACGATAGGGTAGATTTTGTTGTTAAATAGTTGTAAACAAATGAGATACAGCAACAGGCAACTCGCAATGTGCAATATTATGTTAACTACGATAAACCTGATAGGGTAGGCCTTGCCGTTGGGCTGTTTGTCGGAGAAATGATAGTCGATATTAAGAGTTAACATCGTGAGTGGGTGGTAGTTACCCATGCAATAAATCTCGTCGGGGTCGTCGGACGTAAACATCCGCCACACCGTTTCTTTATCCAGGGTTTTGAGCAACGTGCTTTGCTCGGTATATTTGTCGTCGTCCCAGTTAGTAGCATGATTATCAAGACTATACGAATAAACAAAAGCCGTGATAATGAGGATAACGATGATGGGCATGTAACGTGCAATGAAGCCGTCGCCATTGTAGGCCAACGCCATGCCACCTGTGCCGGAGGATAGGGTAGGGGAGTCCGAGAGGTCTGTCCCACGTATATATTTGCCTTTCTTCATGTAAAGTAAAATTGTGTTTGTTAAAAATAACCAAAATCCAAACTGCAAAATTAAATCTTATCCGCCAAAATCGAAAATTATTTTAACTTTGCAACGAATTTTTAACTAAAAAAAATGATTGACGAACAGACAGTACAGCGAATCATCGATTCGGCGCAGATACTCGACGTGGTGCAGGACTTTATGACGCTCAAAAGGCGCGGCGCGAATTACATCGGCTGCTGCCCATTCCACAACGAGAAAACGCCGTCGTTCTCCGTGTCGCCGTCCAAAAACATCTTCAAATGCTTTGGCTGCGGCGTGGCGGGTACGCCTATCTCGTTTGTGATGCGCCACGAGAATATGACCTATCCCGAAGCCCTCAAATATGTTGCCAACAAATACGGCATCATCGTGAAGGAAAAAGAACTTTCCGCCGAGGAAATGGAGGAGCACGAGGATCGCGAAAGTATGGGAATCGTCAATCAGTTTGCCGAGCAATACTTTCATAATCAACTACTTAACGAAGAAGAGGGCAAGGCGATTGGCTTGACTTACTTCCAACACCGAGGCTTCCGTCCCGAGACGATAGAGAAGTTTATGCTCGGATATTCGCCAAGCAATAGGCAAGCACTTACTAATGAGGCACTTGCAAAGGGTTACAAACTCAAATTCCTCGAAAAAACCGGTCTGACAATCGTCAAGGAAGACGGCTACAAATTCGACAGGTTTGCAGGGCGTGTAATGTTTCCTATACATTCTGTTGCGGGCAAGGTGGTGGCTTTTGGCGGCCGCATTATGACCAACGACAAAAAGTTGGCAAAATACGTAAATTCGCCCGAATCAGAGGTTTACCACAAGAGCAACGTCCTCTACGGCATCTATCAGGCGAAAAGCGAAATCGTAAAACGCGACAAATGCTATCTCTGCGAGGGATATTGCGACGTTATCTCTATGCACCAATCGGGCGTTACTAACACCGTTGCAAGTTCGGGAACATCGTTGACTCCGGGGCAAATATCTGTCATTAAGCGTTTTACAAACAATTTGACCGTGATTTACGATGGCGATTGGGCGGGCATCAAGGCATCGCTAAGAGGCATCGACCTGATTCTCGCTCAGGACATCAACGTAAAAGTGGTATTATTGCCCGATGGAGAAGACCCTGATTCTTACGCACTTAGCCACACGCCGCAGGAGTTGCAGGAGTATATCGACAGCCACGAGGAAGATTTTATAAGATTCAAGACGCGGATTTTGCTCAAAGATGCCGAAGACCCATTGAAGAAGGCGGAGGTCATCAAAAGCATAATTACCTCAATATCAAAGATTTCCAACCAAGTAACGCGCTCTATTTACATCAAGGAGTGCGGCAAACTCCTCGACGTAAAGGAGGACGCTCTCTACGCCGAAACGGGTCGCGAAATCAAGAAAAACCGCGAGGAAGAAATCCGCCAACAGATGCGACAAGGCATCGGTCAGCCGGATTTGAAGGTAGTTACAGAAGATAGAGAAACGCTTGAAAATCAACCCGTTGAAAATGGGGTAGGGGAGGGGACTACTGTCCCCGGCTTCGTAAAAAACATCTATTCGGAGGTGGAGGAGATGGAAATCGTCAATTACCTCATCAACTTTGGTGACAAGGAGTTTGAGCAAATCCAAGACCCCACGACGGGCTACGTCAACAGCGTCAACGTCGCCACATACATCATCGGCGAGATTTTGAACGACGAGATGGAGTTCAACAACTTGCTGTATAAGAGCATTTTCGATGATTACTGCCATCATTTGGAGGAGGACAAAAAGATAGACACGGCGTACTTCCTCAATAGTCCCGACGAGAAGGTGCGCGACCTCGCAGTTCAACTCACAATCCCCAAACACAGCCTTAGCGAACTGTGGAAACGTCGCGGCGTGGAATGTCTGACGCCCGAAGACACTTTCCGCACCGACATCCCAAAGACTATCAACAGTTATAAGCTAAAAATCATCACTCAGGCGACCAAAGACACCCTCGAAAGGCTCAAAACCGTCGCGCCCGACGAACTGATGGCTACGATGGCGCAGTTGAAACAGTTAAAAAACGTGGAAAAAGAATTGTCGAAGTCGCTAAAACGGACGATTATTGTTTAATTACGAATTATGAAAAAACCGAACTATGAATCGTAATTCATAATTCGGAATTCGTAATTACCGTGGACCCACTAGGGCTTGAACCTAGGACTCCCTGATTATGAGTCAGGTGCTCTAACCAACTGAGCTATGGGTCCGAAACGAACATTTTTCGTTTTGCGACTGCAAAGGTAAACACAATTTTGAGAAAAACAAAATTTTAAATAAAAAATTTATGAAAAAAATTAAAAACATACTCTTCGACCTCGGCGGCGTGCTGTTTCCGCTGTCGGTGCCCGCAACAATTGAGGCACTGATGAAAGCAGCGAACACAACGCAGGAACAGTTGGACAAATGGTTGAAATACAAAGATTTAGACTATCGTTACGAAACCGGCGAATGTACCACAATGGAGTTTTTGGATGGTTTAAACGAGGTCTGCGGCAGCCAATTGGACTTGGAGACATTCACTCGCTGTTGGAACGCTATGATTCTCGGCTATCCCGCTGAGCATCAGAGGATTCTCGACGCACTGCACAGCAAGGGTTACAATCTATATATCCTCAGCAACATCAACGAACTGCACGTCGATTATGTTGAACTGCTCGCGCAATGGCCTCAGAATCTGTTCGTTAAAAAGTATTATTCTAACGAAATCCACTTCGCCAAGCCTCATCGCGAATGTTATGAATACGTAATCAACGATTCAAAAATCGACCCTGCCGAGACACTTTACATAGACGACCGTCCCGACAACGCCGCAATGGGTCGCGAAATGGGGTTCGTTACAATCAATATGCCTCAAAATGGCAATTTGTATGAAGAATTACAGGATTTGTTGAAATGAAAAAGATTTTCGTAGTAATATTTTTGCTTTTTGGACTTGCTGCCGCCGCCCAAGAGCCAAGCAAAATCCAAAAGGAAAACGCCAAGACCCTCAAAGAGGCGATTGCGCTGCAAAGTGAAGGCAAACTCGCGGAGAGCAACCAAAAACTCACCGACTTGTACGCGCTTCACTTTATGGAGGATTATGTCTGTTGGCAATTGTCCAACAATTATTACCGCATCGGCGACATCAAGAAGGCGGAGCGTTTTGCGGGCGAAGCGATGGGGGAGGGGAGCAAGTATGTGTTGCAGGCGGGCATAGTGAAAGCCCTCTGCCTCGGCATCCGCGAAAAACCCGACGAGGAACTCCAATTGCTTGAACGTCTTGCCGTTACATATCCCAACGAGGCGAAGGCAAATCCCACGATGCACCTTCTTATTGCGTCCCTCAACGCCGACAAACACCTTTATATCAATTCGTTGCTCGCGTATTATATGTATCTTTTTGCCAATCCCGTTACTTACGGCAAACAGACCATCATCGCCATATACGACCTAATGAGCCGACGCGATGTCAATTCCGTCATCGAGGAAAAGACAGCCAACTCGTCGCAACTCACAAAAGAAGAACTCGATTTGATTTGGGGAATGTTGTTTATAACCGAGTTGAAAACTCCCGCAATTGATTCAGAATCAGAACTTCCCGATGTTGATAACTTTGTTAATAACTCTCGCTCGCTACTTACCAACATCTGCAATTCGATAGAGAACCGCCAAGGTTTTTATGAGGAGTTTTACATCAATTTTTACGACAAACTACTGAAAAACAATATGTTGGATGCGTTTCTCTATTACAGCCTTTCCGACGCCTACCCCGACAGCCTCAATTCCGCCATCCCGGGGATGACCAAGGAAAAGATGGAGGCATTTGCGGATTGGTTGGAGGGGAATTTGAGGTAAATGCTTTCTGCGGAAAGCAAAATTGGTGTAAAAATGCTTTCTGCGGAAAGCATTTTTGGTAGGAAATTGCTTTCTGTGGAAAGCACGAAAAAAAAGCAACAAAATCCCTCTATTGATGTTGGGGGTGCTGTACTAATTTTTTGAATATTTTCGTGAAACAGAATTTGATTTTGAAAAAAGTTTTCTAAATTTGTAACGTCTTTCCCTCTTTTTACTTAAAATTAAAGTGGGGAGACGTTTAAATAGAAAGTAAAAGATGAATATGAGAAAAGGATTAAAAGTCTTGGGGTGGATACACGCAATATGCGTAATTGGCGGTCTAAAAGTCGGTATCGGTTTCGTGATAGCGAGTATTATAGCATCTGCCGTTGCTTTTTGGCGAGCAAGCCGTCCAAAGTCAAGTACAGGAATGGAAATTCTTGCCTTTATATTTATGTATCTATTTGTTAGCGGATTCCACGATAGTCTAATTGCAAATAGCAAATTGACTATTTGGTATATCCTTTTTGCAATTTTGTCAACTGTGTTTTTCTTTATTTGCGAAAGGATAATAAACGGTAAAACGATTATGCCCACAATGTCCCATAAAATTCATTCGCAACAGATGCAACAAGAAATTCAATGCGATAATAATATTGATTCAACGAAACAAAAACAGCAATTTGTCAGTGCCAAATATAAAGATGAATCTCATTATAATCGATTAAAACGTCTTTGTAACCCAACAAATTTCATCGAAAACTACGATAAAGAAAAGGTTGAAACAGCAAATTCAATATATTCTTTATTGATGAATATCCAAGCCAATGATACAAAAAGCATCGAAAAAATAATTAAGAAAATGGAACAAGAGTTGGATATTAATTTTTTAGACGAATATCAATTTAACGAACTAAAAAACAAACTAAATCCTAAAAATTTTATGAATCCGTATGATGCTCAAAAAGTATCATTGGCTAATGAATTATATTCTCAAATTTTGCAGCCCGATTTGAATTATACAAAGTACTCTTTACTTGTTGAAAAGTCCCAATCTTTGATAGAATATGTAGAAAAAAAGGAACAAGAGGAAAACACAAAAAAAGAACAAGAAGAGTCAACCAATATTATTATCATACTCCTATGGATTGGATTGATACTTTTTCTTATTATATTATTTTTCAAGAGTATTTGCATAAACTAAGTGCTTATAATTCATAATTATATAGAACACACTTGCCTCATAAAATAATCATATAAAAAAGTAATTAGCAATATAAATTGTATCATCACACATAGTTAAGTTGTTTTGAATCGCTTATACCACCGCCTCCAAAATCCTTTTTCCGTCGTACTCTATCCATTCCGGGTCTTCCCATTCAGAACCAATGCATTGCAAGACACCTAGTTCAATCATACGAGGGTGATGGCGACTAATTCTCCATCGCCTCATACGCCGCCAACTCCCAACCCTTGAAAACCAAGATTATCGGGTGCAGAGTCCAATTGCCGTCCTGCGCCTTCCTTGCCAAATCCTTTGCACCGACGTATTTGGGCAACTGAATCCGCGCCTGTTCCAACAATGCCTTGACTTCGGCTTCGGAGGAATCGTGCTTGCAGTATTTCAGTTCAATGACGTAGCCGTGCGGCGTGTCGAGGCGCGGTTCGAGGAAGAGGTCGCTGTATCCGTGGTCAAGTTCTTGTTCAGTGTAAGGTGTATAATAATTGAGTTTTGTGCCAAACTGACAGAGGAAAAAACCTTTCACAAACGCCTCGCCGTACTTGTTGAAATCATTGTTTTTGGTGGCGTCCTTCATACAACTTGCAACATAGCGGAAAAACGGCTCGTGCGCACCGTCCCAAGCAAGCGAATAACCAAGATCCGACATAATATTTTCGTCGGTTTTCCACGACATAAACGTGTCGTAATTGCGCTGCATATATAGGATATATTGCTGACGGACAGTGGAATTGGGGATAATCAACTTTGTCCTGCCCCTTTCGTGTCCACCTATGGAGAGCAATCCCATATAATACATCAGGCTTACAAGGTTCTCGTAACGGCTGAGGTCTTTGAGCGCAAACTCATCTTCTATATAAGCATAAATCTGTCCGTCGTTGTTAATGCGCTGAATAAGAGACGTTTTCTCACCAAACTTTTTCTCGAAACGGATAAGCGCAACCATTTTGTTATAGTCGGTGGAGACGTTTTTGTCAACCATTTTATCGGGGATATTGCCACGTTTTCTGATATATTCATTGATGAAATACAATCCCATATCAGAATTGTACATACGGTCTTCGCCGACCGAATCCTCACTGAAACAATTATTATCGTACCACGGCTTGGTGATTTGTATCAATTCGTCAACGGTATGCTTAAAAATACCCGTTGCATCGCGGTAATATTCAAGCATTTGACGGTATTCTGTTTCCGTAAAACCTGCAAGTGAATTGAAAGAGGAATCCATTGAGATGTTCATTCCAATGTTGTAGCCGCTCGTTACGTCGCTGAGTGTGAGTGGCGTAACGCCCGAAATCATTATCCTCGAAACCGCAGCGTCATTGTCGTTGGTAACAGACTTCAAATTGTTAAAAAACAGGCGGAAAAAGCCGTCGCCGTGGGTCAAATCCTTGTAATTGCTTTCGCTGTCGGCAAGGAGAGTGTTGGCAAAATTGTCGTATTCGTCGATGAGGACGTAAATACTGTACTTTGTGCGACTTACAATGCTCAAAAGTATGGTGAAGGCGGTGTTAGAATTATTTTGAGTCTTAATTTCTTGTACCGAACCATCCGGCAGCAAATCCTTATATCTCTCCGCAAAATCAGTCAAAACATTAAGCACAAGAGCGTTAAAAGAACTCTGTGTCTTGGTATAATCCGGATCGACTTTCGAGAAATCAAACTTCAAAATCAGATACTTGTTGTGCTCCTCGGTGGGATTTTTGCCGATGTATAGGTCGCCAAACAATTCGTCGAACCTGTCCTTGTAGGCTATATCATAATATGCCGCCAACATATTGAGCATCAAACTTTTGCCGTACCTTCGCGGACGCAAGAACATCTGATACTTGAACTCTTCGAGCCTCGGTATAAACATTGTCTTATCGACATAGTATCTGTTTTCTCTGCGGATTCGCGCAAAGTCGCTCATACCGTAAGGAATGAGGCGGATTTTATTTTTAGCCGTTGATTCCATAATGCCAATTACGTTTAAAATCAAGGGCGAAGATAGTGTTTTTGACTGAGAAAATCAAATAAAATTTCTTCTTCCTACGTTTTTCACGTCTTTACACTAAGTTATTCACTTAAAGCACCGTAAAACGCTTGTACGCCCTGAAAAAACTGTCTTACTTTGTGTCAAGAAACTTAAAGAATTACGATTATGGACAGTTTGATTACACAGAGGGACAGCGTCAACAGTTGGATGTTCCGCTACGGCGTGAGGTTCGGAATCTACAAGAACGGCGAGTTCAAGGAACAGATTTTTCCGTTTGACGCCATCGCGCGCAAAATTTCGGGGCGCGAGTGGCAACGGCTCGAACGCGGACTCGTACAGCGGGTCAATGCGCTTAACCTGTTCCTTAAAGATATATATGGCAACAAACAGATTGTCAAGGACAACGTAGTACCCGAAGATTTTGTATATTCGTCGTCGGGATACCTGCCATTTTGCGAGGGGATAATGCCGTCGAAGGGCATTTGGTCGCACATTTCGGGCATCGACCTCGTTCACGGCAAGGACGACGAATGGTACATCTTGGAGGACAACCTAAGAATCCCGTCAGGTGCGTCTTATCCGCTGATTGCAAGGGAGATAACGAGGAACATTTCGCCCGAAACCTTCGAGAACAACGCCGTCTGCGACAACCGCAACTACGCCACGCTCCTCAAAAATATGATGGATTACGTCAAAAAAGACGGCATCAACGTCATCCTGACGCCCGGACGCTACAATTCGGCGTATTTTGAACATTCGTATTTTGCGGAGAAGACGGGCGCGGTGTTGGCTACGGGTCAGGATTTGTTCGTGGAGGACGAAAAACTCTTTTACAAGACTGTTGGCGGCAAACAGCGCGTGGGGGCGGTCTATCGCCGTATTTCCGACGAATACCTCGACCCGATGGTCTTCTGCGCGGAGTCGCTGATTGGCGTCCCCAATATTATGCAGGCGTACAAGGCGGGCAACGTGGCTATCGTCAACGCTCCGGGCAACGGCGTGGCTGACGACAAGGGCATATATTATTTTGTGCCGAAAATGATTCGTTATTATCTCAACGAAGAACCCGTCCTCAAAAATGCGCCTACGTATCTACCTTTCTATGAGGAAGATAGGAAGTTTGTACTCGAAAACCTCCGCCGTCTTGTAATCAAGGACGTTGCCGAGGCGGGCGGCTACGGCGTCATTTTCTGCGCCAAACTCTCCGACGAAAAGTTCAATGAAATCAAGAACCTCGTAATCTCGCAACCGAGGCGTTGGATTGCGCAGGAAGTAATTGATTTTAAGGATCTTCCAATCTTTGAGGGCGACCGCATCGTTGAACGAAAGGCCGACCTCCGCGCATACGTCATCACCGGCGAGCAAACCACGGTATGGAAATGCGGACTGACGAGGTTTTCGCGCAACCCCGATTCCTTCATTGTCAATTCGTCGCAAGGCGGCGGTTTCAAGGATACGTGGGTGATGGACAATTAGAGGAAAGAGGAACGAGGAAATCAACCAATCAACCAATCAAAAATCAACCAATCATAATTAAAAATGAACACTCCAATCTCATTCAATAAGGCAAACCGATTGTTTTGGCTTGCGAGGTACGTGGAAAGGGTTTTTATTAGCCTAAACGCCGTGAAGAAGTACGTGGATACCGACATCGACGGCGACAGCGGCTCCGCGTACCGTGAATATTGCGTAAGGCTTTGTATTCCTGACGTTTACGCCGATGCAAAGGACTTCCGCAAAAAGTACCTCTACGACAAGGCGAGCGGCGTGAGCATTTATCGGATGCTCGTTAACGCCTTCGACAACGGCATCGAACTGCGCGGCGACATCACTTCCGAATCGCTTTCGTACATTCACCTCGCGTTGGAGGTGATGGAGAAGTGCGCCGCCAAAAACTCCAAACTCAGTGATTTGCAACCTGTTGCGGATTATATGATGTCGTTTTGGGGCAGCATCGACGAAAACGTTCCCGGACTCCAAATCACCAACATAATGCGACTCGGCCGTCGTCTCGAAAGCCTCGATATGAACGTCCGGCTGCGCTCCGATTGGGACTTGATTAATCAAATCCTCCAAGGCGGCGTGCTGACTAACGCGCAGATGCTCACAGGCGTTACCGACAAAGACAAAACTCTGAGGCTCAAAGAGTTGATAGAACGACATTCAGGCGAAAACCACGGCGAGGATTTCGACGAAATCATCGGCTGCATCAACGGTCTTTTTAACGCAAGGGTATGATTTTGCGGTTTGAGTATAAAAGCGTATCAAGATTCAAGCCGGCGGTCAAAGAACACGCCTTTTTGCTGAGGAGCAAGCCGTTTGTCTCTGACAACCAACGCATTATCGACTTCGGATTGGAAGTAAAAGGCTGCCCGAAATTGTCGGAACAGACCGACAGTTTTGGCAACACGATATTTTTCGGGGGCGTCAAAGAGGAACACGACGAATTTTGCGTTTTGTCGCACGGGATTGTGGAAACGACAGATTGTCAATACGTTGCATCTGACAGTCAAAACGTTAACACTCCAAATCCCGTGTTTCTCTATCCGTCGCCGTTGGTGATTTTGGACGACGAAATCAATGATTTTGCGTCAGGATTCCGCGCCGAAACCGTTGAAAAGACCGTCCAAAACCTTTGCGCGGCTGTCAACGACAAAATCGCATATCAAAGCGGCACGACGGACGTTTTGACGGATTCGTCAACTGTTGTCAGGCAGCAAAGTGGTGTGTGTCAAGACATTGCGCACGTTTTTATAGCGGCGTTGCGGTCGTTGAAAATACCGGCGCGTTATGTGGCGGGTTACGTCCGAGGGTTGCGGCTGAGCCACGCTTGGACGGAGGTCTATTACAACGGCTGTTGGCACGGCTACGACGCCACAGAAAACAATTGTCAATTAGAACATTACATCAAAATAGCGCACGGCCGCGACGCTTCCGATTGTCCGTTGAACAGAGGAATTTTCACGGGCACGGCGGTGGAGAACAACGAAATTGAAATCAATGTAGAAAATGATTAAGACCATTTTTTCGGCGGGGCTGCCCGTTGACGAGAAGTTGCACATTCAGAAAAACGAAATCCGTGGCAAGGCGGACGGCAAACGGCTTTGCATCGTTACCGGCACACACGGCGACGAGTTGGAGGGGCAGTATGTGTGTTACCTCCTGACGGATTTTTTGCAGCGAAACACCGACAAAATCTGCGGTCAGGTGGACGTCTATCCAGCGTTGAACCCGCTCGGAATCGACAGCATCACGCGCGGTTTTCCGGGGTTTGACTTGGATATGAACCGAATTTTTCCGGGCAGCGAACAGTCGCTTTCCGACTCGGCGGCGGCGGCAATCATCGAGGACATCAAGACTGCCGACTTTGCAATCGACATCCACGCGAGCAACATTTTCCTGCGCGAACTGCCGCAGGCGCGTATCAACGTCAACAATGCCGAGTCGTTGGTGAAATATGCGGGGATGCTCAACATCGATTTGATTTGGGTGCATCCGGCGGCAACGGTGTTGGAATCGACCCTTGCACATTCTCTCAACTCTCTCGGTGTCAAGACGATAGTGGTGGAGATGGGAGTTGGTATGAGGATAACTCCCGAATACGGCGAGCGGCTTTTCCACGGCATCCTGAACCTGATGAAAAACGTCGGGATGTGGACGGGCGAGGTCGGCGCGGAAATCAGACAACCGCTTTTGGTGGAGGGCGACGGCGTGGATTTTGTCAACGCGGAAAAATCGGGCGTTTTCCTCCCCGAAAAACAATATGGAGCAAAACTTCACAAAGGCGATGTTATCGGACGGATTGTCAGCGCGTTGACAGGCGAGGTACTTTCTGTTGCCACTGCCAACGAAGACGGACTTTTGATGACCATCCGCGCCTATCCGATAGTTTACGAAGGGTCGTTATTGGCAAGGATTATAAAGGATTAACAATGGAAAAAATCAAGATATTTTCGATGAAATCGCCTTACCGTGAGGCGTTTCACATAAGCGGATATGTATTTGGCGGCGGCGAGAAGTCGGTGGCGATTGTGGGCGCGATGCGCGGCGACGAGGTGCAGCAACAATTTGTTTGCAGTCAGTTGGTGAGGATTTTAACTGATTTGGAACAGCGCGGAATGTTGGCGCAGGACCGCGAAATCCTCGTCATACCCTCCGCAAACCATTTTTCGATGAATATCGGCAAGCGTTTTTGGCCGATGGACAATACCGACATCAATCGGATGTTTCCGGGTTACGATTTGGGCGAGACCACGCAGCGGATTGCATCGGCGTTGTTTGAGAAGTTAAAAAACTATAAGACAGGCGTTCAGTTGGCGAGTTACCATTTTGCGGGTGAGTTTGTGCCGCACGTCAGGGTTATCAAAACGGCTGTTGACATTTCGGCGGGCGCAAAGGTTTTCGGATTGCCGTATGTCTATCTCAAAACGCCCGAACCATTTGATACTGTGATGCTTAACTATAATTGGCAAATTTGGGACACGGCGGCATTTTCCATTTACGCCGGCACCACCGACGTCATCGACAAAACCTCCGCCAAACAAACTTGGCTCTCGATTATCCGTTTCTTGTCGGAAAATGGTTTGGTAAAAAGGGATGTTTTTCCGGGTTATAAGAGTCAAGTGCTTGAAGACAAAGATTTTACGACTATTTCCGCGCCGTGCGCCGGCATTTTTTACAAGTTGAAATCCTCCGGCAGCGAAGCCCGCCGCTCCGAAACTATCGCCAAAATCCTCGACCCTTACGACGGAAAAGTTTTGGATGAAATCACCGCACCCAAAGACGGCGTGATATTCTTCGCACACTCCAAGGCATTGATAATGGAAAAGACAGCGGCGTTTCAGATGGTGTAGGGGAGGGGAAATTATAATTTTGCTATTTCGTCTGATGTAAGTCCGGTTAATTCTGCAACAGTCTCTATGTCAAGACCTTTGGCAAGCATCTTACGGGCAGTCTCAATGAGGGCTTCTGCACGACCTTGCGCCATTCCTTGCGCCATTCCCTGCGCCATTCCTTGCGCCATCCCTTCTTTCATACCCTTCTTCATACCTTCCTTCATACCTTTCTTTATTCCCGCCTTCATTCCTTTTGCTTCTCCTTCCGCATACCCTTCCTTTATGGCATAGTCATACGCTGCGAGATCGGTGCGGTGCGCGTCAAACTCCCACATATACGTATCACGCTCGCCCGGACTCATCAGGGCAAGTTCAGTAGCCGTTTTCAGACCTTTGAAAACAGGCATTTCTCGCATAAAAGGCATCGTTTTCATTTTATTGCTGTTTGAAATTATATACAACCATTTTTCTAAATCTGTCTTGCAGTCTTCACGCTTGTATTTGCGGTACTGCGGCAAATTGACCAACCAAAAATCCTGTTTGTCAGAATATTCGCAGCCGTTGGTGTAGTCATACAGACCGCAATGCCTGATGTCCTTGTGTGCCAACTCGCGTTTCTCGTTGAAGTTCATCATAAAGACGCCATAAACTTTCTTTATGCCGAATTTCCACAACTCCTCGCCAACTTCGCCCTGCGTGGCTATCGAGCGGCACATATAGTAAATGATGCGGTCGTCGAAATACTCCTGACCACGTTTCTGCATCTCTACAATGAAGTAGTCGCCGTCCTGAGTCTTGCATTTCAGGTCGAAAACTATGCGCCTGTCCTTATGGACTTCGCCAACTTCCTCGGTGTTCAAATAAGTAACGTCCGTTACACGTTCCGTTTTGTTGTAAGTCTTCAATAACGAATTAATGAACGAAATCATAAATTCCTTGCGCTTGAAGACCCGCTTGAAACCAAAATCGGTAGTCAAATCGATGAACACCGGCATCTTCGGATTTTCTGTGTATTCTTCTTCTGCCATTTAGTGATGTCTGCGTACATTAATACTATACGATTGCAAAGTAAAAAAAGTTTTTTCATAATAACAAAAAAGAATGGTAAAATAATGCAATTTTTTCGGGATTTTTCCTCAATTCCTTGGCTCAATAAAAATAAGTTGTTAATTTTACGCCATCTAACAAGTAAAATACGAAACATTATGAAAGTTACTGTAAAACACAACCACACTAAGGAGGAGGCGACCGAGCGCGCTAAGAAGTTCCTCACCAAACTCAAAGAGGAGAACGGCTCGC
>JAEEGK010019639.1_pt1 | contig 14468 bp, 13 predicted proteins | sample 8958771 | NCBI WGS metagenome assembly JAEEGK01 (sample SAMN16246547, study PRJNA631951) | gut metagenome | biome: gut microbiome; feature: rumen; material: SC-attached | host: Bos | place: Iran: Karaj | collected 2018-10
TTTGTTAATCCCGCAAAACGCGGTTTTTTGGTTAAAATTTCCGAGCTAAATATAGTAACTTTTGCGTAGGGCGAACATAAGCGGAGCTGTTTACAGATCCATTTTTGAGCCCGGCAAAAGACGCTCAAAGAGCATCAAAGTGCGCAAGGCGAATGCTGCACGAAAATTTGTTTTCGTATATCTGGGCCGCAGCTACTGACGTTCTAGAGGTCAAAACAATTTAATGTTTTGGCTTCACAGAGGTGGAATTTCCAGAATAATACTCCAAAAATTTTCGATTTGAGCGCTTTTATATTTACAAAACGTGATATTAGTCAAATTTTTGTACAAATTTTTTAGACATTTTCCCAAAATGAATGTAAATTTTACTATATCTTAAGCGTAATAAAAATGTAATATTGAATATGGCGTTTTTATTACGAAATACAATTAAGAAGGTGAGTGTATGAATGTTTTAATATGGGGATCAGACACGATTTTAGGGCATGGATTGTTGTCCATGCTTAAAGAAATGAAAGATGGTGTGGTCAATGCCATCGGGAATATTGAAATCGGGGAAATTTTTGCCTGCGATTCAAATTCCGAATTATCCGACATTGACGAAGCCTGTGCCAATGCCGATTTTGTATTCAACATGTCTTATGGCTTCAAGTCGGACAAGCTTATCGAAGGGTTGAACGTTCATAATAATACGTGCCCAGTTCTTTTAAGTAATTCTGTGGGCGATACAAGACTTTTCCGCGAATACGCCCAGAGCAACAATGTGCCGATTCTCGAATGGGCCCCCAATTACGATATGGAGCTTTTGAGCATCGAAGCACAAGTCTATGACATTATCGGCGCGCTCCAGTGTGCATAAATTAGACGAACGAATATACAAAGTAGGCGGCCTGTTTAGGTCGCCTGTTTTTTATTTTCCAAGAATCTGTTCTTTGGTCAGGTTGAATCTTTTGATAATAATTTCTATGGGGACTTTGTCTTTGTATAGCCCTCTTGCTGTATTAATCTTTTCTTCTTCGACTTTATTCAACTTATCACGTTCTTTGGCTAATTTTTCCTCGAATTGTTGACGTTCTTCAGTCATTTGCAGGCGTTCTTCTGTAATCTGCTGACGTTCTTCAGCCATTTGCAGTCGCTCTTCCGTCATTTGTTGGCGTTCTTCTGCCAATTGCTGACGCTCTTCCGTCATTTGTTGGCGTTCTTCTGCCAATTGTTGGCGGAAATAGTCGCCAATGCTTACGAAACCGTATTTTTGCCCAATGCTTACGAACGCCATGTTCAGCTCCTTTAGGAAATCTTTACCTAAATACTCTACCAAATATATACTTGTTTTTTCAAGCAGGCAAGACGCCTCGTTTCGCGGCATTTTATCCAAGAATTTACAGAACTGAGGCAACAGTTCCAGCAGCTTGTCTTTGTTGAACGCATGCTTTAGCGCGATTATCCCCATGCCGGTTGCAGTATTTTCGCAGGCGAGGCAATCACTGTCGGGAATATCGGCCATATTCACGAACGTACACTGGAACGGGAGCACTTTCCCGCGAAAATAATCGGGATAGGACTTTTCTAGAATTTTGAGTGGATTCCAATTGTCACGCCCATTGTAGAATATTACCGCCATTGTCGGGATTCCGCTGAATATCCTGTTCTTATCCTGAATTTTCATGACGGAATGAATGTATTTGGAGATTTGGTCGAAGATTATGGGATCGCGTCCGGACTTGTGTTCCAGCAGGATTCCGACGAGAATCGGGGCACCCGTCGAGACGTTCACACGGAACGCGAGGTCCGCTTCGCCAGTGTCATCAACTTCTGAATAGGAATCTGGAATACGCATGAGCGTATCAAGATTGATCTGAGTCAGGAAAGCGTCAATCTCGTGATTTATTTTTCCCGCAAGTTCAAGCAAGTAGCGCGCGTGTGTTGTATCGGCAAATAGCCAGCGGAAGTATGCGTCGTGTTTTCGTTTAGTAACCTTATTTTCGTTTTCCATTTATTCAGTAGAACCAGTTGTTTAAAGCGAGCTGGTACGCAATCTCATATAGCAAAGGATATAGAAAACGATCTAGCAAAAAAGTTCTTGAAAACAATTGGCGTTATCAAGAACGGATGTGCTTAATTTAACAAACTCATTCCGGGAAAACAAGGGAAATTTTATTTTGCGTTCATTTTGCAAACAATTGGTTGCATTTGCGATTTTTACAAACTAAAGGCGACATTTGGCAGAAAAACAGTTTTCAATAACGCAAAAATCCTACCCGATTGGGCAGGATTTTTTTAGAGATAGTTGGCAATAAAAGTTTTTAAATGGAGTAGTCTTTTTCCATCATGCCGTAGTCGATGAGAATTTGTTCCAAGCGGTCCTGCGTCATCGGCGTCGGGATGGTAAAGAGTTCGTTTTCGTCGATGTTCTTTGCAAGTTCGCGGTAGACGTTGGCCTGGTTGCAGTTCGGTTCGAAATCAATCACGGTCTTCTTGCGGATTTCTGCCTGCTGCACGATGTTGTTGCGCGGCACGTACTGGATGAGCTGCGTATTGAGTTCCTTGGTGAATGCACGGAGCAAGTCAAGTTCGTTATCGACGTTACGGCTGTTGCAGATAATACCGCCGAGTCGCACTTCACCGCGTTCAGCGTACTTGGCAATACCCTTACAGATGTTGTTTGCAGCGTAAAGAGCCATCATTTCGCCGGAAGCAACGATGTAGATTTCCTTTGCCTTGCCTTCACGAATCGGCATAGCGAAGCCACCGCACACAACGTCACCGAGCACGTCGTAGAAAACGTAGTCAAGATCTTCAGTGTAAGCGCCGAGCTGTTCGAGCATGCTGATGGAAGTGATGATGCCGCGGCCTGCGCAACCCACGCCCGGTTCCGGGCCACCGGATTCCACGCAGCGAACGCCCTTGAAGCCGACCTTTTCAAGGTCAGAGAGCTGGATTTCGGTCTTGTTATCGCGAATGGTGTCGAGCACAGTCTTCTGATGGAGACCACCGAGCAAAAGACGAGTAGAGTCAGCCTTCGGGTCGCAACCGACAACGAGCACGTGCTTGCCCTGTTCCACAAGGCCTGCGGTCAAGTTCTGAGTTGTAGTGGACTTGCCGATGCCGCCCTTACCATAGATAGCGATTTGACGTAATTTCTTTGACATATTATAAGTGTCTCCTTAGGATTTTCCTATAGAAACGCTAGGCAAGAACAAGTTTAGAATTTGCGTCTACCCTTTTCAATACTTTTTTAGCCCATTTCGTCACAATTTTTCTTTTTTGCGCGTTGCTATAAAAACTTTTTATAACTCCATTCAGCGGGAATCTATTGCACGCCCAGAAAAAACATTTTTTTTAATTTTCACCCCTTGTTTCATATTGTCTTTCGCTATACCGCTTTTTAAATTTTTGCCCGTACTTCTTCGACAGGGAAGTAAAAGAATTAATCACACTACAGAACGCTAGGCAAACCGTTCATCATATTCCACATAAACTAAATCGGTATTTACCGCTAGTTTAGCGCAAGGCTTTTACGCCTTGTGTTTACCACGAATCTTTTGCCTTTGTGAGGTTTTATGGCAATCGATCAAGAAACAGTTTTTAGAGAGCACCCCTGCTTTGGCGCTTGCAAGAACCGGAAAGGACGCATTCATTTGCCCGTCGCTCCGGGTTGCAACATTGAATGTCGTTTTTGCGACCGCCGCATCAACGAAGACGCCCAGGTTCCGGGGAATACGAGTAAAGTCATTAAACCCGAAGAAGCATGCGGATACATTCGCAAGGCTATGGAATACGTACCGGATCTTACTACGGTGGGTATTGCAGGCCCGGGCGATACGCTCGCCACGCCATTTGCGCTGGACACGTTCCGCTTGGTGAAAAAGGAATTTCCGCAACTGATTCGCTGCATGAGCACGAACGGACTTTTGCTGAACGACAAGGCAGACGAAGTCATTGACGTGGGCATCGATACGCTTACGGTCACGGTGAACGCCGTTGACCCAGAAATCGAAGCAATGATCAATGCGAGAATTTTCTACCACGGCAAAACCTATACCGGTGTTGAAGCGGCAGAAATCCTGATCCACAACCAGCTTGAAGGCATCCGCAAGGTCGCCAAGAGCGGTACGCTTATCAAGGTGAATACGGTGCTTTGCCCGGGAATTAACGACAAGCACATCGAAGATGTGGCCGCTACAGTCCGCGAAGCGGGAGCGATTATATACAACATCATTCCGCTGATTCCGCAAAACGGATTCAAGGATCTTCCGGCCCCGACTCCGAAGGGACTCGCAATTGCACAGGAACAGGCTGGCGTATTTATCAATGTGTTCAAGCATTGTGCGCATTGCCGTGCTGATGCCGTTGGCGTCCCTGGCGTTTACGATGTCGGTGCGCAAATCTACATGGACCGTATCCGTGTAAAGGAGACTTTCTCTCATGGCTAAATACAAAGTTGCAGTCGCCACAAATGACGGCGTCAACGTCAATGTCCATTTTGGGCATGCGGCAGCGTTCGATGTTTATGAAGTGGATGACGTGAGCGGAAAATTTGAAAAGGTTGAAGTCCGTAAAAAGCCAGAACATTGCGATGGTAGCTGCGGACACCGCGAAATCGAAAACTCGTCAATGCTAGCCGCTGCAAAGAACCTCTCCGACTTGGATTACGTTCTTTGCGCACAAATCGGACCTCATGCCATCCAGGCACTTGCGCGTTTTGACGTGCGTGCGTTTGACATCGAGCTTTCCGTTGAAGAGGCTATCGCCAAAATCAACCTTTACAGAAATAAATTAGCGCAGCGCGCTTTAAAACAAAAGGATCATCAAAATGGCTAAAATATTGGATCAGGCGCGTTATAAATGCGCATTAGCAGCTATGCAGACGGTGCAATCCATTCCGGGTGCGATTCCTATACTGCACTCCGGCCCAGGTTGCGCTTCTAAACTGAACGACAACAACGGAACAAGCGGCCGCTTCAGCGCAAACATTTATCCTTGCACAAGCATCAGCGAAAAAGAAGTGGTGTTCGGCGGTTCTGACAAATTGCGTTCTACCATCAAGAACGCGCTCCGCGTGATTGATGCCGACCTTTTCGTGGTGCTTTCGGGTTGCACAGGCGAAATCATCGGTGACGACATTCAGGCAGTTGCGGAAGATTTCCAGGACGAAGAAAAGCCGGTCATCTGGACAAAAACTCCGGGTTTCAAGGGCAACAACTACATCGGTCATGACTGGATTTTGAAGGGCATTTTTGAACAGTACGTTCGCAATTACAAGGGAGCTCCGAAGGAAAAGGGACTTGTAAACTTGTTCGCAGGCGTACCGCAGCAGGACCCATATTGGCTCGGCAACTTGCGTGAACTCGAACGCCTTTTGCAGTCCATCGGTCTCAAGACGAACACAATTTTCGGTTTCGGTCGCGGGATTGAAAACTTGCAGAAGATTCCGGCTGCAGAATACACGATTCTTGTTTCGCCGTGGGCAGGTCTCGAAAGCGCAAAGTATCTTGAAAAGGAATTTAACATTCCGCTGTTGCACTACCCGATTTTGCCGATTGGCGCTGCCGAAACGACAAAGTTCCTCCGCGCAGTTGCAGATTTCACGGGCGCAGACAAGGAACTCACCGAATCCGTCATCAAGGAAAACGAAGCCAACTTCTTCTATTACTTGGAACGTTACGCCGACACGATTCTCGAAAGCCGTATCGTGAGCAAGCGCTTTACAGTTGTGAGCGAAGCACAGTACGTGATCGCCGTGACTAAGTTCCTCGTGAACGACATGGGACTTTTCCCGCAGAAGTTGTTCGTCACGGACGATACCCCGGAAGCATTCCGCGAAGCTGTCACCAAGGAAACGAACACGTTGAATTACGACATCAAGACAAATGTTGAATTCACCACGGATGGTTTCGATCTTCAGAATCAAATCCGCAAGATGGACTTTGGCGGTTCCCCGCTCATCATCGGTTCAAACTGGGAAAAGAAACTCGCCCACGAACTTAAGGGCCACTTCGTGAACATCAGCTATCCGATGATTGAAAAGATTGTCATCAACGCTCACGTTGCAGGCTACAGCGGAGGCCTTCACCTGCTCGAAGATATTTACTCTGCAGCACTTTCCATGCTGAAAATTTAAGGAGGATCTAATGCCATTTAATTTTAAAAATGCAAACGTCGGTGTTCGCGAAAACCGTCTTGGATCCATCACTGGATTTTCTGGTGACTTGGAAACGCTCGCACACCGTTCTCAGTGCGGTTCCGTCAAAAATCGCGAACGTTGCTTTAGCCAGTCCAGTTCTTGTCTTTCGGGCTGCGCTTTGGACCAGCTCATCAGCATCCGCAATGTGGCAGTTGTTTACCATGCCCCGGCCGGTTGCGTAGCGCTTGCTCAAGGTGAAGACGTCAAGTTCCGCCAGCTTGCCGAACGCATCAATGAGAAGACAAATTCCGTTTACGTCTGCACGGACTTGAACGAAAACGACACCGTCTTTGGCGCCATCGAAGCACTCCGTAAAGCAACGCAGTACACGTACGAAAAGTTCCATCCGGAAGCGATTTTCCTTTCGTCTTCTTGCGTGTCGGGCGTGATTGGCGAAGACGTTGACGGCCTCGCCGATGAACTTGCCGACGAATACGACATTCCCATCATCCCGATCCATTGCGAAGGTTTCAAGAGCCGCATTTGGGCAAGTGGTTTCGATATCGCTGACCACGCCGTTTTGCAGGGCATCGTAAAGCCGCCTGAGAAGAAGAATAACAAGATTATTTTCAAGAACTTCTTCGAAAGCGCCCGCCCGCAGATTACGGAACTCTTCAAGGAAATCGGTGCAGAACCACAATTCGTTTATTGTAACTCCACTGTCGAAGAACTTTCGCACTTGAGCGAAGCCCAAGCAATGGTTTGCATTTGCGGTACGCTCGGTACTTATCTCGGCAACGCTCTTGAAGAAACTTACGGTGTTCCGTACGTGCGTACGATTAACCCGAACGGTATCAGCGGTTTTGAAACTTGGTTCCGCGCCATCGGCAAGACGATTGGCAAGGAAGCCGAAGTAGAACGCTACATCGAAAAGCAGCGCGCCATTTACTTGCCGCAAATCGAAGAAGTCAAGAGAGAACTCAAGGGTCTCCGCGCCGTGATCGGTATGGGTCCGGGCTACACCTACGAAGTCACCCGCGTTTTGCAGGAACTCGGCATGGAAGTGGTTTACGGCCTCGCCTGGCATTACGACTACAAATACGATAATGGCCAGGTTCCGCCCGCACTCGAACATTTGCTCAAGACATCCCCGAAGGGTCTCAAGCTCTCCGTGGCTGACCAGCAGAACTACGAAGTGCTCAGCATTTTGAACCACTTTAAGCCGGACATTTACTTCAGCCGTCACCCGGGTACAACCGTGTGGGCGATTAAGCAAGGTTACGCCGCACTCTTCGTCGCTGATGAATACATGATTTTCGGTTATGAGGGAACGCTCCGATTTGCAAAGAGCATCCTGGATACCATCAAGAACCGCAGCTTTGAAAAGAGCCTCGCCGCCCGTATCAAGCTGCCTTATACCAAGTGGTGGTATGAACAGGAAACCGATAAATTCTTGAAGCCGGAAGGCACAAGATAACGTGTTAGATTAAAGTCCGCAACCTCGTTTCCTTAGGCGTGGACGCTCCCGCGAGAGAAATCTCGCGGGAGTTTTTGATTTTATAGGAACATTCTATAACACTCAATACCGTGATTAAATTACAACAAAGTATTTCTTTAGGTTTTACATTTTCACAGACAAAAAAACTTTGATTTGGCGTAAGTGATTTTTACTTTTTGAGGGTTAAAAAATCATGAGGTTTCAATGTCAAATATTCATCATTCCATTACAGAACTTATTGGTCACACGCCAATTCTTGAGCTCCACAATTTTGAAAAGAATCACAACGCCAAGGCGCATATTCTTGCCAAACTCGAATATTTCAACGCTACAGGTTCTGTCAAGGACCGCGCGGCACTCAGCATGATTGAAGAAGCCGAACGCACCGGCAAATTGAAACCGGGTGGAGAAATTGTTGACCTCACAAGTGGAAACACGGGTATTGCCCTCGCCGCCATCGCAGCCGCTAGAGGTTACAAAGTCACGATTTTCTTTGAATCGGGCGGTTCCAAGGAACGCGTTCAGGTCATCAAATCATACGGCGCACAGCTTTTTGACTACGAAGATATTCCCGAATTGAAAAAAGCTCTTGAAGACGGCACGATTTCTGACGACATCGTGATTGGCGCCATCAAAAAATACACCGAAGAACACGACGCATTTTTCATCAACCAATGCGAAAACGAATACAACCCACTCGCCCACTACAACACAACAGGGCCGGAAATTTGGGAAGATACCGATGGAAACGTCGACTTTGTCGTTTCGATGGCAGGTACGGGCGGTACGTTGAATGGCCTTTCAAAATATTTCCGCGAGAAAAATCCGAACGTGAAAATCGTAGGCGTGCAAGCCACTCCGGATTCGCGATTCTTTACGCCACTTTCCAAGGAACATGGCGTTATCGATGGAGTCGCCCCATTTGCCAATGTCGACGCCCCGCCTTCGTTCTTGACCGATTCTTCCATTTACGATGAATACATCGAAGTTTCTACGCTGCAGGCGACAGGCGTTGCGCACGAACTCGCCGAACACGAAGGCCTTTTCCTCGGCACATCCGGTGCTGCAGGCATTTACGCCGCCTCCATCATTGCAGCCCGCCCCGAAAACGAAGGCAAGAACATCGTTGTCATCGCCGCCGATAACGGTTTCAAGTATTTGTCTACAAAGGTTTACGCCTTGAAGAAATAAAAAATCTTATCATTAGACTCCAATCTCCAACCTTCCCCAGCTCCCTGCGGGAAGGTATTTTTATCAACGAGAAATTACGGGATCCTTCGTCATTTCGTTTCTCATGACGTAGTAAAACACCCCGCTACATATTAACAAAATATATACGTATAAAATCTTTACATTACATCTAATACTTAAAGAAAATAAAGAACAAACTTTTTTGATTCTTTTCTCTTTTTTCAATTAAAAAAGTATTGAGTTTTGGAATACAGTTCTTAATTTTGAAATATCGCAAGGAAACGACAAACAAGCGGATTGGCAAAAACAAGCTGCATCTAGAAAACGATGCAAAAACAAGGAGTTACAATAATGAATTTAAAAGGCTCTATCAAAACAGCATTTACAATTTCACTTTTCCTCGGCATCACAAGCGCATTTGCCGAATTCAAGCCCGTCCGAATCGCGCATTACACAGGCGTTTTGTGTAGCGCCCCTGTTCACACCGCTTGGCTCAAGGGTTACTTCGACGAAGAATTCAAGAAAATCGGGCAGAAATACGAAATGGTCCCAATTGCTGAAGGTTCGGGCTCCGTCAACGATCTCATCGTCGCCGGGAAAGCCGATGCAGGCAATGAACTTTTGGCAACCGAATTGCAGCCGATTCAAAACGGGCTCCCGATTACATTCGTAACAGGCGTACACACCGGCTGCACAAAATTCTATGTGACAAAAAACTCGGCTATTCAAAAGCTCCCGGACTTGAAAGGTCGCAAGACAAAAGTCGGCGTGATTGGACTTTCCGATAGTTCCATCATGTCATTCAAGCGCAAGCTCCGTGAATTAGGCGTCATTGCCGAAGGCCCCGAAGCAGAAGTCGAATTCATCGTCTATGGAGCAAGCGATTTGCCACTCGCCTTGAAAAAAGGAGCCGTTGACGTTATCGCCTTGCACGATCCGACCGCCGCATTGGCCGAAGAAGAATACGATTTCAAGAAGTTGCTTGACACCGCACAGGACCCAAAATTTGCTGTGGAATACTGCTGCATCGCATTCGTCAGTCTCAAGCTCTGGAAAGAAAATCCGGAAGGCGCAGCCGCATTCACCCGTGCAGTTGCCCGAGGCTCTGCATTTGTCTCCGCAAACCCGCGTGAAGCCGCAAGACTCCAGCTTGCAAAAGACATTGTAACCGGAAACATCGATTTCAATGCCAAGCTGCTTGACACCTACAGCCATATTCCATCTCGCAAGGCAACGCTTCGCACATTCAAGAGAGTCGCCACGGAACTCCAGCAAACAGGCGTTCTCAAGAAAAAGCTTGACATCGACAAGTTCATCAAAGCTCACTTTGCTGACTTCGAATCTAAAGGCATCAAAGTCCCAGACGGCTACGCTTATGACCTGAAAACAGACACATTCAAAGAAACTTACGAAGAGCCAAAATCGCTCGCCAGAAACCAGAATATCTAAGCAGTCTCCAAAACAACACCACAACGCTCGCAGCATTTCGCTGTGGGCGTTTTTTCATATTGCATCAGTCAAAGAGCCTTCCTATAATCTTTACCTATTGCACCTAATATTGAAAGAAAATTAAGGACAAACTTTTTTCAATTATTTTGAAAATCCGCTTGTGTAAAGTCTTTGAGAACGCAAATGCGGTTTTTAATTTTAAACCCGTCGCAAGGAAACGATAAAAAAGCGGATCAAATAAAAACGATCCACCCTCAAATTCAAAAGGATAAGACCGCAGAAACGATTCATAATCAGTTGATAAAAATGGAGGTCATCTTCAGTACGCATGCCTCTTAAAATCAACAAAAACGTTTATAAGGAATGCCCGCTCGGGCACAAAATCCATAAAAAACTAAGGAGTTTATTCAATGAATTTTAACGTAAAGAAAATCGCATCTGTAATCGCCCTTGCCACAGCTAGCTCTTTTGCCGCATGGGACTACTACAACATTCCAGAAGAACACCACGGTGAAGCCCGCGTGCGCGCCCATTACTGGTACAACGGGGATTTCCATTCTACGGATTTCGACGTTGACGCCCGTTTCACGGTTGTTAAAGGTCTGGAACTAAGCCTCCAAAATCTTGGCTATCAGTTCTTCGCCAATGACCAGGATAAGGCTAAAGGCAACAGCGGCTTAAAAGACATCACAGTCGGTCTCAAGTACGCTTTTGACCCGAACTTCTATGCATTCATCGATGCCAACATCCCCACGGGCGCAGATGAAGTCACAAACAACGAATTCAGCCTCAAAGGCGGTGTTCAATGGTTCTTGCCCATCACCGAGCAATTCGGCATCGGTAACGAATTTGCATTGACATTCCCGTTCAAGCACGATGGCGGTCAACACGGTGGCGTTATTGCAGATTACGGCTTTGAATTCTATTACGCTTTCAAGTCGGGATTCACTCCGTTTACGGGCTGGGTTTATTCAAGCCAGTTGACAGACGGCAGAGATGCTAATGGTAAAAAATCCGGAACAGGTTCCTCCAATGTTTCTTTCTGGGCAGGCAGCTCCTACACAATCAATCCGCACGTAACTCTGACCTTGTTCACTGACATTGAATACGCCGCTCACGGAGCTTACTACTCCGGCTACATTTTCCAGACCACATTCGCCTTCTAAAAAAGGATCAGACAATGAATTTCAAAAGCATCATCAAAACAGCTTTCGTCTCTACACTCATCTTCGGCGTGACTAGCGTTTTCGCAGAATTCAAGCCGGTCCGAATCGCCCACTACACTGGTGTGTTGTGCAGCGCCCCGGTTCACGTGGCATGGCTCAAGGGTTATCTTGACGAAGAATTCAAGAAGATTGGGCAGAAGTACGAAATGGTCCCGGTGAACGCCGAAAAGAATTCCATCAACGAACTCATCGTCGCAAACAAAGTCGATGCAGGGAACGATCTCTTGGCAACAGAATTGCAGCCGATCCAAAACGGACTTCCGATTACATTTGTGATTGGCGTCCATACCGGCTGTACAAAATTCTACGTGACAAAGAATTCCGCCATTCAAAACCTCAACGCTTTGAAAGGCAGAAAGACCAAGGTGGGCGTCATCGGTTTGTCCGACAGTTCCGTGATGTCTTTCAGGCGTAAACTCCGCGACTTGGGTATCGTCGCCGACGGCCCGGAAGCTGATGTAGAATTCATTGTCTATGGCGCAAGCGACTTGCCGATTGCCCTCGAAAAAGGCGCAGTTGACGTGATTGCATTGCACGACCCGACCGCAGCCACCGCAGAAGAACAGTACGGTTTCAAGAAGTTACTAGACACTTCTACCGACCCGAAATTCGCCCCGGAATACTGCTGTGTCGCATTCGTGAGCCTCAAGCTCTGGAAAGAAAATCCTGAAGGTGCCGCCGCTTACACGCGCGCCGTTGCCCGCGGTTCTGCTTTCGTCGCCGCAAACCCGCAAGAAGCCGCAAGACTTCAGCTTTCCAAGGATGTCGTCGCCGGCAATCAGGAATTCAACGCCAAGTTGCTTGAAAGCTACGGTCACATTCCATCTCGCAAGGCCGCCCGCCGCACGTTCAAGATTGTCGCTACAGAACTCCAGCAAACAGGCGTTCTCAAGGCAAAGCTGAACATCGAAAAGTTCATCAACAAGCATTTCGCAGACTTTGAAGCCAAGGGAATCAAGATTCCTGATGGCTACATCTACGATGCCAAAACAGACAAATTTACAGAGACTTTCGAAGAGCCGAAGTCTTTAATCAAAAACATTTAAAAAATAAAAAAGAGGTAACGATGTCCAATATTCACCATTCTATCACCGAACTTGTCGGTCATACTCCCCTTCTCGAGCTCCACAACTTCGAGAAAAACCACAACGCCAAGGCACACATTCTCGCGAAGCTCGAATACTTCAACCCGTCCGGTTCTGTGAAGGACCGCGCCGCCCTCAGAATGATTGAAGAAGCCGAACGCGAAGGCAAGCTCAAGCCGGGTGGAGAAATCGTTGAAATCACAAGCGGTAACACGGGCATCGGCCTTGCCGCTATCGCCGCCGCCAAGGGCTACAAGCTCACTGTTTTCTTTGAACCGGGTGGTTCTGAAGAACGCGTACAAGTGATCAAGACCTATGGAGCAACGCTCCTCGGTTACGACGCCCTTCCGAACGTAAGCAAACTCCTGAAGGAAGGCTCCTTCTCTGTTGCCGTCTTGCTCTCCGACGTCCGCAAGTATGCCGAAGAACACAATGCATTCTTCATCAACCAGATTGAAAACGAAAACAACCCGCTCGCCCATTACTACACCACCGGCCCGGAAATCGTTGCCGATACGGATGGCAAGGTAGACTTTATCGTTTCCATGGCAGGCACGGGCGGTACGCTCAATGGTCTTTCCAAGTACTTCCGCGAACACAATCCGAACGTGAAAATCGTCGGTGTGCAGGCCACTCCGGATTCTCGCTTCTTCACTCCGGAAGCTGAAGAACATGGCGTGATCGATGGTGTTGCCCCGTTCGCAAACGTTCCGGAACCGCCTCCTCTGCTGAACGATTCTTCGATCTATGACGAATACATTGAAGTCTCTACGCTCCAGGCTACAGGCGTTGCCCACGAACTTGCCGAACATGAAGGCCTCTTCCTCGGAACTTCTGGCGCAGCAGGCATCTATGCCGCATCCATCGTGGCTGCACGTCCTGAAAACGAAGGAAAGAACATTGTCGTTATTACAGCTGATAACGGATTCAAGTACCTTTCCACTAAGGTGTACGCATTGAAGAAGTAAGACTCATTGTGTACAAGCTCCTTCCCGTGACCTCACAAGGGGAGGAGCTTTTTTATTCAAGGAGTTTAAATGAAGAATAAACTAATAAACACATTAAGAAGATTTTTACCCTTTTTAGGTGTTATTGTCGCACTTGCCATCCACTTGCTTATTGAAGACAGCGACGAACACCCAGAAGCTGAAGAAGCTTACTACACCTGGATTTTGTATTTCTTTTTAGCCACTACATTCATCCTCGGCATCGTCTCCACCTTTGTCAAAAAATTGAAGAAAGGCCTGGAATATTCCGGTGCGTTTTGGGGAGGCGTCGGAATCGTCGTCGCCATCATTGACATTGTCATCGGAAAGCTCGCCCTCTTCCCCGTCTTGTTTTTCCCGAAATACGACAACATTCTCGCCCAGTTTTTCGAAGGCTACGAAATCATCCTCAAGTGCATTTGGCACTCGACAAAACTTTTAGTCACAGGATTCCTCTACGGTGCCGGATTCGGCTTTATCACAGGCGTTCTCCTTGGATTCAACAAAAAGTTCAATTATTGGATCAACCCTTACATCAAGCTAATAGGCCCGATTCCCGCAACAATCTGGATTCCGATTTCGCTGACGATTTTTCCGACAACTTTTGGCGCAAGCGTTTTTATCATTGCACTTTCCGTCTGGTTCTCGGTTGCGCTTATGACGAGCTCTGCAATACAGGCTGTCCCCAAAGCCTATTTTGAAGTTTCACGTACGCTCGGCGCAAGTAGCGCTTTCCAGATTTTCCGAGTCGGCATCCCGGCCGCCATGCCCTCCATTTTCCTTGGCGTATTCTACGGCATCATCAGCGCATTCTTGGCGCTCATGACCGCAGAAATGTTCGGCGTCAAATACGGTATCGGCTGGTACATCTCCTGGCAAAAGGCCATGCTCGTCTATAGCGGTGTTTAC
>JAEEGK010019643.1_pt1 | contig 14464 bp, 7 predicted proteins | sample 8958771 | NCBI WGS metagenome assembly JAEEGK01 (sample SAMN16246547, study PRJNA631951) | gut metagenome | biome: gut microbiome; feature: rumen; material: SC-attached | host: Bos | place: Iran: Karaj | collected 2018-10
AATGTCAAAAGACCCAAAAAAAATACTGGAAATCATCATAAAAGTAATTATCAATATAAAGATTTTATTAAAACAGAAATTACTTTTAATAGAGGAGGTGATTGGCAAAGATTAAAAGCTCCTGAAAGAGATAATGAAGGTAAAATATATAATTGTGGAAATTATTGTTATTTAAATTTATTTGTATTTATTGGGCATTGGGCCCAATCCCCATCAATTAAGTTTGATTTTGAAAATTATAAAACATTAAATTATTTCAAAAATATTAATAAATAAATATTCTCAATTATGAAAAAGAGATTTTAATATTATTCAAATTATTTTATCTTAAATAACATAAGATATTTTGCCAATAATAATATTATTAAAAATGATCACAATAATACTCTTTCTTCATCTTAAAGTATTTCTCCTTATTATAGATATGTTATGAAGGTATGAATTAATCAAGACATAAATTATTAAAAGGACTTTGGTGTTTAATGATTACTTTGAAAGTAACCCTATAAGATTAATATATATATTTTTTCTTAATCATCTTTAATCAATTTAATATTAGTGAATTAAATTCTAATCAAATTATTTATTTTGTTTATTTCTTTTATAAAATAATCTAAAATAATTATAACCCATTTTTACTATAAAAAAATAATTTTTTTGTTGCTTTTATTAAGTCATATAAATAAGAATTTCATTATATATTGATTTATAATAATTTTCAATATTTAATATACTTAAAAATTTTTTTATTTTTTGCTCTAAAAAATTTCAACTTTATTATTAAAGAACTATTATATACTTTCAAATATAATTTATATATTTATTTAATATGATAGAAGCAAAATATAAAGATAACATAAGGCCAATTTTAGATAAATTTGATAAAATAAGAGATATTTTAAAAGATACAAAAATTGATATTCCTAAAATTGTAGCAGTAGGTGATCAAAGTTCAGGAAAAAGTAGTGTTTTAGATTCAATTTCTGGAATTGCATTACCAAAAGGAGGAGGAAGAGTAACAAGATGTCCAATTGAAATTCAACTTAGAAAAGAAGATAAAAACGGTAAAAAAGGATATGCAAAAATTCAAATTGAAGGTGATGAAAAATTTAAACAATGTACTTTTGAAGGGTTAAAAAATGAAATAAAATTATATCAAAAAAGAATAATGCAAATATGTGAAAATGAAAGAAAAGTAATTATAGATAAAGTAATAAGAATCCAAGTTTTTAATGAGAAAGCACCTGATTTAACATTAATTGATTTACCAGGATTAACATATATTGACGGAAAAGCAGAAGAAGAAATAAAAACTTTATATAAAAAATATACAACTGGATTAAATACAATAATATTATTAGTTGTTTCAGGACATAATGAAATTGATAGTTCTGAATCATATAAATGTATAAATTTAAAAAATACAATTCCAATATATACAAAAATTGACCAAATTTTATCTCTTTCAGGGGAAGCAGAAAAATTATATAATAAAGTTATTAATCCTGAAATTAAAACTGGTTATAGACCAATTGTTGTGAGAAATAGATCTGAAGAAGAAATTAAAGAAAATACTTTTACTGATGAAGAGGCATTTAGAAAATTAGAATTAGAAGCAATTAATAATAATGAATTTTTAAATAAACTTGATGAATCATGTAAAGGAATTCATGCTTTAGTTTCTCTTTTAATTAAAATACAAAAAAAATTATTAATTGAATCCAGAAAAGGAGTATTAGAACAAATTAAAAAAGAAATTGATAAATTAGAAAAAGAAAAAGCATTTTTACCACCTTCTTCAAAAACTTTAGATGAAAAAAATGTGATTTTTGATAGATGTTGTGCAATGTTTCAAGATTTAATTGAAAACACTAAATTTTTAGAAAATATTGGTGTTAAAAGTCAAATCAGAAAAAAATTTAATAGATTTAAAGAAGAATTTCACAAAGATTTTAGTACATTTGCCGATAAAAAATATGTAAAAAAAGTTAAAACTGTGGTTGATAACAATATTGGATTAAAATTAGAAAATTTTTTTGATGATAAATGTGTATATAGTTTAATTCAAGAACAACTTTCTGATTATTTTTCTCTTAATTGTAAAGAATTTATTGATGAATTGGAAAATTTAATGGATATTAATTTATGTAAATATATTAAAATAGCATTTGAAGCATATCCTGTATTAATGGAAGCAATAATAATTGAATTTGAAAATCAATTAAAAATTCAAAAAGAAAAATTACTTAATTTTTATGAGACTATTTCAGATTTAGAAAGAGTTCATGTATTTACAATGAATCCTAGATATATTGAATTAGTTAATGAAATTAATTCTCAAATAACAAACGGCTTTCAGAATTCACTTTTTTCAATAGATATACCCTCAGAGGGTAAAAGGGATATTTCAATGTTTAAAGCATGTACTGATAATGTTAAAAAAGTTGTGATTTCTGTATATTGTTATTGTAATATATTTGAAAATAGATTTCTTGATTATTTATTTCAATGTTCTATAAAAGTTTTTGTTGATTATTTTATAAGAGAACCAACAAGACTTATAAGAGTTAGATTTAAACCTGATATGATTTTTGATAGTATTGAAATCATTCAAAAAAGAGATATGATAATTAAACAATTAAATGCTTTGCAAGAAGCTAGGAAAATCATTAACAATATTATCTAAAATATTAAACAAAGAATAAGTAAATGTGGATTTAAATTATTTAAAAAATCACATTTTAATAATTTTTTTGAGACAAATAAAAGTTTTAAATTCATATAATCATGAAATAAATTTAATATAATTAATTATGAATCAGTTTTTTAATTAAAAATGTTTACATATAATGAAAAACAATTCGATTTATTTCATTTCAAATTATAAAATAAATACTAAAAGTATTAGAGATAATTAAATAAAAATTTTAGTGTTAGAAAAATACCAAAATCACTGAAGATTTACAAATAAAAGTTGCAGATATAGATTATTTAATGTTATTAAAGATTCTGGAGATGCTTCTAAACTTTTAGTTAGAGCTTTAAAAGCTAGAATCACTTAAAATTAGATTTAAATGATGATTAAATTGAATATATGAAAGTTAAAAGTCAAATTATTAATCAAGGAAATTAGTTGATGATTTACAAAGAAATTAATAGGAAAGAAAATGTTGATAATTTAAACAATGAATTAGGGATTGATATTAAAAATATAAAAGATAAAAATGACAGTTTATATCAATTAATAAATGAAAATAAAGAAATTTGAAATAAAGAGATTAATGAAAGTAAAGAAAGTTCTAAAAATTATCCAAATCTAAAAGTGTAAATAAAAAGAATATTGGAGAAGATATTGCTCCAAAGTCAGATGAAGAAGAAACAACAAATATTAATAAAGGTGGGAAAAAAGATCTAGAAAATTCACCAACATTGTTAAAATCACTGAATTTTAACAATATGTTAAAAGTAATAGTAATAATAATAATGGAAGAAGAAAAAGAAATGTTGATGATGTTCAAATTACGATTGATTCAAGTAATAATAATATTTATGGTATTTCTTCACTTAGCTTAAATAATAATAAAATAAATTAAATTGTTGATTTTTTATATGAATTGTTTCTAGAAACTTTTAAATTTAAATTAATAAATTTTTGTATATTTTTTTGTTTTTATAATCATTTAAATTTAGAATAAATTATCATAGAATATGGAAACAACTAATAAAAGTAAAGAAGTGAAAAAAAATGAAGAACAAGAATTAATTTTCAAAGCAATAGAAAAAAATAAAAATCCAGAAGTTCAATCAAAATTATTATATATCAATAAAATAAGTCAAGAAAGAGAAGAAAAAGCAGAAGAAGCAGAAAAAGAGCAAAAACTACTTTTAGATAAATATGAACAAAGTTATACTAATATTTATCATTCTATTAATGATATTGTATTTGGAAAAAATCAGAATATTACTTTAACAGAAGAAGAAGAACAAAAATATGGAATTAATTCAAGTGAATCAAATACAAATGAAATTAAAGATTATTGGAAAAAGGTTATTTACAATGCTAATTATTTTTACTTTGATGATGAAGATAAAAAAATTTTTAGTAATTTAATTAATGTTACTTATGATAATTTAGAAAAAGGATTTAAAGTTTCTTTTATTTTTCAAGAAAATGAATTTTTTGAACCAACAACTTTATGTAAAGAATATTATTATGATAATCAAGGAGAAGAAATTATTGCTACTAAGGCAACAGAAATTAATTGGAAAAAAGAAGAATTAAAAAATAAAGTAAACTCCAAACAAAATAAAAGTCAAAAAGGAAAAAAAGATAATAAAAATAAAAATGAAAAAACAGATAAATATGATAAAGGGGATTTATCAGAAATAAATTTTTTCTCAATTTTTAAATCAATGGATAATATAGATAAAAAAATTAAAGAAGAAGATAAGAAAGAATATGATGAAGAATTTGAAGAAAAATTAGTTTTAATAGATGATGAAGTCGATTTCTTTAAAAATGATTTATTTAAAAATCAATTAGAATATTATTTAAATATTATGGATATTTGTGATGAAAGAGTTGAAGAAGAAGGAGAATATGATGATAATTATTATACAAATAATTACAAAGATAATTATAATAATAATTATAAAGATAATTACAAAGATAATTATAATGATAATTATAATGATAATTATAATGACAATTATAATGATAATTATAATGATAATTATTATGGAAATAATTATAGAGAAAGAAGGAATTATGGGAGAGGAGGATATAGAAGAGGAAGAGGAGGTTATTATAATAATTATAATAACTATGATGATTATGATAATTATGATGATAATGATGATTATGATGATTATAATTATAATTATTATGAAAGAAATTATAATTATAGAGGTGGAAGAAGAACTTATGATAGGGGTGGAAATAGAGGAAAAAATTTTTATAGGAGAAATTATTATTAAAATAATAAATAAATTTTAATTAGAAAAATTTTACAATTTTTCAAAAAATAGTATCAATGAAATCAGAATAATATATTAAATTATTTTAAATATTATATAATATTATATTTTATTAAAATTAAATTCAATATGTATGAAGATAATAATTATTTAGGTGAACATTTCCTTCATGGAAACAATAATTTTGGAATCAAAAGAAGCGAAATAAAAGAATTATTAGAACCAAAAAATATAAGAAGCAAAAAATCACATAAAATAATAGAGAATTTAGGAGGAATCAAATCCTTATGTGAGAAATTAGATGTAGATCCAAAAGAAGGATTAATTTCAGGGGATTATTATAATAATCAAATCCCAGAATCTCAATCAAAAAAATATTATGATAGAATTAAAAATTTTGGTTTATATGACCCTCAAAAAAATATAAGAAAACATAAATCTTTTCTTAGAATTCTTATAGAATTATCACTTAAAAAAATTTACATTTTTATTATATTAGTAGCAACATTTCGTTTAATAATTGATAAAATTTATGGAAATTATGAAGTTTTTGATTATATAACTTTATATTCAATTGTTTTATTTTTAATCATAATAAATACAATAACGAGATATATAATAGAGAGATTAATTAATACTTATAAAGATAAAGTTAATGAAAGAGAAGTAAGAGTTTTAAGGAATAAAGAGCAAATTATTATTCCACATGCACATGTTTTAGTTGGAGATATATTAATTATTTCTCCAGGAGATATTACTGTTGTAGATGGAATTATTATTAGAACTTCATCTCTTGCAATTCAAAATAAAGATGGTAGAATTCATGAAATTAAAAATTTAAATTATGCAAATAATGATCAAGTTATAGAATTTCCTATTTTATTAAATGGTACTAGAGTTATTCAAGGATATGGATATTTATTAGTTTTAAATGTTGAATGTTATGAAAAAAATAAACAAGATAATATTCCTTTAGAATTTGAAGGAGTTGATCTTAGAGAAGTTGGTGGAATTAAAGTTCAAAATAAAAAATATGATAAAAATGGATTTTTACTTTTTGAAGATTATTCAAGAATGGAACAATTTCATAAAGATAATAATTGTCATAGTCCTGTTCAAAATCATATAAATAGTTTATATAAGAGTTCAATAATCACTGCTTTTATTATATCATTAATTATAACATCATTTTATGTTTATGAAATTTATTCAAATAATTTCCATTTAAAAATTAATAATTATACTCAACAATTTACTCATTTATATATTTTTGTTGATTCTTTATTTTACTTTTTAATTTTATTATCAATTATTGTTCCAATGGGTGTTGAATTGAGTTATAATATTCCTTTAGCTTTTGGAGTTTTTAGATTAGCTAAAAAAAGAATAATTGTTAAAAATACAAATTCTTTAGAATATATGGCAGGAATGAATAATATGATTACTGATTATTATGGTGTAGCAAAAGATCAAATTTATATTGATAGTATTTATATTGAAGATACTCAAATTGATCAACATAATATTTATAATTTGAAAAATATGGTAGAACCTGAAATTTTTAATTTATTTTGTGAAGGAATTACTTTAAATTCTAAAGCATATACTGCTTTAAAAAATAATGAAATACATTATTTTGGAAATAGTATTGGATGTTGTTTATTAAAATTTTTAAATTCAATTCAAGTTGATACATATAAAATTAGAGATCAATTAAATGAAAATTTACTTTATTCTTGTACTAATTTAATAAATGATAATTTAATTTATTCAAGTGTTAAAGACAATAAATTAGATTTCTTAGTGAAAAATTATTATTTAGGAAATCCAGATCAAATAATAAATAAAATAGATTCTTATATTACTCCAGGAATAGGAAAAAGGGAAATAGATGAAGGATTTTCAGATAAATTAAAATTAAAAATCAACCAAATGATTCATAATAATATTTACCCAATCATTTTATGTTATAATGAAACTAAAAAAGAAGATTTTAATGCAAGTAGAAAATCATTAAATGAACCTTCAAAATTAATTTTTATATCTTTAATAGGATTAAAAAATGAAGTAGAATCATTAATATCAGACAAAATTATAGAAATAGGAAAATTAGGAGTTAATTATAAATTAGTAACAGCATTAAGTGTTGATAGTTTACGTATAATAGCAAAGCAATTAGGTTTAATCAAAAATATATCTAAAAGTATTTCAAATTTAGCAAATACAAATAATATCATGAGTTTTTTAGATGATAATAAAAGTTCTAAAAGCCCTATATATTTGTTATCAAATGAAGCAGAATCCTTTGAAAAAAAACCAATAATAAATGCAAAAGAAGAATTAAGTAAAATAGTGTCAATAACTTTTAATGAAATTGAAAAAAAATTTATATTTAATATTCCTCAATGTTCATCATATTTTAATAGAATTTATTCATGTAAAGCAATAGCAAATGCAACAGGTAAAGATAAATTTGCATTAATTGGAACAATGAGTTCTCAAGGAGATATTATTGCAATGATTGGACAAAGAAGTTCAGATGCAATCCCACTTAAAGCCGCTCATGCTGGTATAATATTTGGAGATAATATTTATAATGATATTATTTATGAAGCAAGTGATATTATTTTTGAGGATGAATATTTTTCAAATATTTTTGAATTAATTCTTTATGGAAGAAATATTTATGATTGCATTAGAAAATTCTTACAATTTCAAATTTCTTTTGTTGGAGCTTTAATGATTTTAATGATTATTTCTAATAACCCTGCTATTAACATTCAATTTTATCATAATAAGATATTATATTTAAATTTAATTATTGATACATTAGAAGCTCTAGCAATGTCCATTGGGAAACCTTCTAGAAAAAATATTTTGAAAAAAAATTCTTTAAGTTATTCTCCTCATAAAAATATAATTTCTCGAAATTTATATTTTAGAATATTTATTGGAATTCTTTTACAACTTTTTATCTTTTTAACTGTAATTGTTAGGACAGATGTATTTTATAGAAGCACAATGCTTTATAATACCATTATGTATATGATAGTTTTTAATGCTATTGTTACTGAATTACATGAAGATTATTTTATTTTTTTTACACAATTTATAGATGAACTTCCTTTTATTTTAGTTCAAATTATTATTTTAATCACTCAAAATTATTTTATTTATACTGGAAGTAAAATGCTTAGAATGGTTGAAATGAATCATCAACAAAATTTTAAATGTTTTTGTTATGGTCTTTTAATTTTATTCCAAATTCCTATAATTGCAATTTTAAAACAAAATGAAATATTTTTCAAACCTGAACAAGAAGAAATTGTTTATCATGAAACTAATGATATTAAAGATGAAAATGATATTAAAATGTTAGGATTAAGAATTGATGAACTTGATCACAATAAAGAAAAAGACGATATTTATTCTGTTAGTGAAAAAAATGATTTGGAAGATTCTTTCAGTAATATATAAAATAAATCTTTTCATTAATTTATTTTTTTATTGTTACTAATTTAAATTTTAATTTTTACAGCTGTTTGATTAATAAAGTATTTTTTATAATATAAATAAAAGAATATTTCATTATTCTAATTATTTATTTATAATTTAAAAAAAAATAAAATCACAGGGTTAAAATATGTTTATTCCAATGTATATTTTTTTTATTTAAAATATCTTCAAAAAAGATTATTAAAAACCCTTTTTAAAAAGAAAAATTAAATGATTATCTTTCAAATTATTCAAATATTGAATTAATAACAAATATGATAATAGGAAATCCTTATCAACAAGTTTAAATGACATTTTCATTTTTAACTCAATTTTTATTGCTAAAGCTCTTTTTATAATTCTGAATATAATGAAAAAAATTCAAATAAATCACAATTGTTTATGATAAAAAACGTAAAATTTTCTTTGTCTCAATTATTATTCTCATATTAGCTATGACAGAATTTCATTTGGAAATATTACAGAAAATCTAAATAATAGAATTTATTAATTAATTATCATTTCACAAGATTTACAAGTCATATTTAAGGAATGGTTAATTAATTTATAATGATTTTCCCGAAGGATTGTTTTGGGAGCATGATACCTTAGTTTGACTCAAGTTGATTATTATATTCCTAATGATGATTAGGAAACAAAAAGAATTATTTTTTTTGAATTTACTTAGAATATCTTAACCTAATCCTGGATATATTTATTTTACTTGTTTTTTTGTTTTTTCTACTTTTAAAAATCTTGAATTAATCATTCACTCAAAAAATGAATTCATAGATTAGTGGCTTGGGCAAATAATCTTACTTCTTTAAATGTTCAAATTAATAGAGAACTTTATCAAATTGAAGAAAAAACTGAAATTTTAAGAATATATACATTAATGAAAAGAAATAAAATAATTCATTGGAATAAATCAAATTTCATATACTCATAATGAAAAATATGATGAAAGAGAAAAAAGAAGAAATATTCCTAATATATTATTAATATTTTAACAAAACAAAGAGTTAAAACTGGAAATAATTTAATGAGTGAAGTTGTTAATGATTCTGAAGGTGCAAATATTTTAAGAAGAATTTTTCAAATTTATGTAAATAAAGAAATTTGAGATTAATACTTTATACAAAAGATGAACAAAAGTCTGTGTATATTTATTCTGACAGTCATATGAAGAAACTTTTTGGGAAATAGTGTTTGATAATAGTTATTAATAGGAATATTTTAAATAAAATTTTAACATTTTTTTAACTATATTATTTTATTAGATATTTGTTTTGTTGTTAATAATAAATTAATAAGAAAGAAAATTCTTATAAAAAATGGGAAATGAATCCAATTCAAAATCAAAAAATTGCAATATTTTCCCAGATTTCATATCATATGAAATATTGCATAAATATTCAGGAATAGAAGATGAAAATTTATTTAAAAATTATCTCCATTATATTTTTATGGACATTTCAAAATTTAATGAAAAATATAATAAAAAATTAATTGATAAATTAAGTTTTTATGATTTTATGAGTCTTCCTTTTTTTGTTTCTGAAAAGCTTTTTAATTCTTTTGATTCAAATAATGATAATCATTTAGATGAAAATGAATTCATCAATAATTTAACAAAATTATATTGTGGAAATTTTTATGAAACCGCGGAGATAATATTTAATTTATTAGATTATGATAAAGATGGTAAAATTCAAAAAGATGATGTAACTTTAATGCTTTGTTTTTTGCCTTTATCATCTAATGAAAAAGATAATAAAGAAACTATTTTTTTAGAACAAAATAATTCCAGAAAAGAAATCGAAGAAATTATTCAAAAAACTTTTAATAAATATAATGGAACATTAAAATTTAAACAATTTATTGAAGTCATTATGAATAAAAAGAGTGATGTTTATTTAGAATTAATTTGTTATTTTTATCAAATGAAACCTTTTAAAAAAGAAAATATTATTTTATTAAAAGCTAAGCACTCAGATAAATATAAAAATTTCAAATTGAAAAATAATGAAAATGATAATGAAGAGAATAAAATTAAAATCAAATTATCAAAAAAAAACAGATTAGGCCCAGTAGAAACTTTTTTAAAAGATTATATTTTGAAGTTAGAAAAAAAAGTTTTTAATGAAAAAAACAATCCCTTAATCAATCCAAATATAAGAATCTATAATGCAGTTGATAGGATAGGAATTTGTAAACAAAATTTAAATTTAAAATCATTTAATATTAAAGCAAAGCCAAATTTAAGTTTTAATGATGGATTTGTTCATAAAACAGAAAATAATTTTTCATCTTTACAACATTCCTTTCAAGAACAGAAAGGATATTCAAACATAAATTTTCTTAAAAAAAAATTAAATAATGATTGTATAAATAATAATAATATATATAAAGATTATATTAACAATAAATATAAAGTAATTCATAATCAAAAAAATATAAATACTATATATAAAAAATTTTTAATTAATGATTTAGAAGAAAGTAATAAAATGATTATAAATAGTTTACAAGAAAATATCAAAAAAAAGGAAATCAAATATGAGAATTGGATATATAAAATTTTAAATAACTCAATTCAAAAAATTTATTTAGTTCTTTTAAACAAAGATATATATTATTATGAAGATCAAACAAAAAAAAAATTTTTAGGAATGCATCATTTAAGTGATTGTATAATAAATGAACCTTCAGAAAAAGATTTTATTCAAATAGGACAAATCAAATATTACTCCTTTTCAATTACATTGATTAATAAATCAAAAACAAGAAAATATTATTCTCCATATTTTGAAGTAGTGAAAAATTTAAATGAAAAAATAAAAAAAGTAATTGGATGCATAAAATTTAATGATTATTATGAAATAAAAGAAAGATTAGGAAAAGGAATATTTGGAGAAGTAAAATTAGGAATAAATAAAAAAACAGGAAAAAAAGTAGCAATTAAAATAATCAATAAATCCTCTTTAATAAAAGAAGAAGATAAACAATTAATAAAAAGTGAAATAGATATAATGAAATTATGTAATCATCCAAATATTGTAAAATTATTAGATTATTTTGAAAATTCAGACAACTTTTATATAATAATGGAATATATAAACGGAGGAACATTAAAAGAATATTTAAATAAACATTATTTTAATCTTTCAGAATATCAAATAGCAAATATTATAATTCAAATAGCAAATGGATTAAAATATTTACATAATTATGGTATAATTCATCGAGATTTAAAACCAGATAATATAATGTTAATGAATAATAATGATAATATAGTAATTAAAATTATGGATTTTGGATTAAGTAAAATAGCAGGACCAAAAGAAGGTTTATTTGAAGGTTATGGTTCTTTAACTTATGTTGCTCCTGAAATTTTAATGAAAGAACCTTATAATAAAGAAATTGATATTTGGAGTTTAGGAATTATTTTATATTATATGTTTGTTGGTCATTTTCCTTTTGAAGGTAATAAAGAAGAAATTATAGCTAAAAATATCATTTTTCAAGATTTAGTTTTTGAATTAGAAGAATGGGAAAATAGGAGTAAGAAAGTAATTAATTTAATTGAAAAAAGTTTGGAAAAAAAACCCTATAAAAGAATTAATATCGATGATTTTCTAAAACATCCATGGATTAAAATTAATTTAAATAAAAAATTGCTGTAATAAAAATTCTTAAGTTTGTTAATTAATTTTAATATTGATGTTTTTGTAAATCAATATTTTTGTTTATATATAGCTTTTGTATTTTATATGAGAAGTGTTAAGGTTTTGTTAAAATTTACTTAATTGTAATGATTTATATAGATATCAAGTTTTCATTGAGATTTTGTAGTATTAATGCAGTATTTTTTAAAAGATTTAAATATTTTAAATTGTATGTATGAATTAATTAATAATTATTAATAAAAGCGTATTAAATTTGTTTATACATATAATATTTAAAAATTTGAAAACCTCTTAAATATATTATGAAATAATTTAATTTAAAATTATAATAAGAAGAAATTATTTTATAATAATATATAGATAAAATCAATTAATTTATTAAATGAATATTCAATAATATTATATAAAATGTGTAGTAAAATTTATTATGGGTAAAAAATATTAAAATTATTTTTTCATTCAATTTTTCAAATTTAATTGAATTATATTTTAATTTTAACATATTTTATCAAAGAAAAAATATTTTGATTTTTTAATTTTTTTTGAGAGACGTCGAATCATTTTTTTTATAAAAATTTTTATAAAGATTACGGAAATAAAAGAAAAGACCAAAAATTACTATAATAAAAATCACTATTAATAAATATCTATTTCTTCTTTGTTTTTTAAATTTATTTCTTGTTCTTAATTTTAATTCAACAGAATTATTTTTTAAATCATTAGATTTTTCATTTATTTTATTAATCAAAGCATCTTTTTCTAAAGATTCTTCTAATTGAGTTCTCTTTTCTTCAATTATCGAATTTAATTTATTATTTAATTTATCAAATTTATTTTCAGAATACTTTTCTTTATATTGTATCATTTTTTCTCTAAGCAATTGAGCACATTTCACAGAAAAAAATTTTTTTTCTTTTGAATTTTTTAATTTTTTAAATTCTTGATTAATTTGTTGTAAAAATAATAATACTTTTTCATTATCTTGTGAAGAATGAGTAATTGTACAAAAAGTATATTGTTCTTGATTATAAAAATAAAAATCATAATTTAAATATGGAACAACATAAAATTCAATTGGTTGTTTATTTGCATTTAATATCTTTTTCATCATTGAACTAAAGTCTCCCATTTCTTCACTATACTCTGATATTATTTTAGAAGAATGAATTATACATGAATAAATCATTTTTCAATAATTGAATTAAAAATAAAATTATTAATTATTTTTTTCTATATATTAGAAAGTAATATCAAATAATTTCAAGAAATTATCAATAAATTAATTTATGATTTAAAACCATTTATTTTTAACTAAAAAATATTTTTTTTAATTTTTCGGTTTTTTGTTTCATCCTTTATTTTTTTTCTTTAAAATTTATTTTTATTATCACTATTTAAAGTTAGTAATTTTTATATTGCAAATTTTTCTCTTCTTAAAAGGTTTTATTTATTCATTTTTTTTAACTTTTCATTTTCTCTAAAAAAAATTTAAATTTGTATTATAGAATAATCATCAGAGATAAGGTAGAAGAATTATTAAAGACTGAAACATCTTCTCTCTATAATTAGAATCAAAACTAGTAATAATAAGCAAAATCACTTATAATAAATTCTACTATTGATTCACTTTATTCTAATTTTTTTCAGAGTTTCTTTATCTCTTATTATTATAAATTCAATTGAGTATCCTTCTTTATGATTTTTATTTTAAATATTTTTTTATTAGGATTTGTTTTTTTTAATTATTTGAAAATTACAATTACTGAAATTTTAAGTTTTAAATTTTAATTAAATGAAAGAAAATTTTCAAGATGATAATAATTCTATTAGGTCTATTTCTAGTTATAATAATTCTATTTTAGATAAAGAAAAAGATTCAATAAATAAGTCCTTACAAACAAATTTATCCCCTCAAGAAAATAACAATATAAATAATTTAGAATTAGGTAATATTACATTTACACAATTACCAAATATTAAGAAGCCAAAAAATTTTACTAAAAAAAATAAAATGTCTTCAGTATCTTCTTCTTGTAGTTTAAATGGAGATAAATATAGTTTAAATTCAATGGAGGAAGAAAAAAGAAATTTCATTGTAAATGATTTTATTCCAATAAATACGACAATCTGGAATAAAACTATTGATTTTTTTGTTAATTGGTAATAAATAAAAATAATTATTAAAAATTTTTTTATATTATTAAAAAAAAAAAAAAAAATTAAAAAAAAATATAAAAAAAAAAGTAAAAAATTTTTGGGGTTTGGGGTTTGGGGATGGGGGATTGGGGATTGGGGATTGGGGA
>JAEEGK010019645.1_pt1 | contig 14464 bp, 11 predicted proteins | sample 8958771 | NCBI WGS metagenome assembly JAEEGK01 (sample SAMN16246547, study PRJNA631951) | gut metagenome | biome: gut microbiome; feature: rumen; material: SC-attached | host: Bos | place: Iran: Karaj | collected 2018-10
CTACACCTCGGCGGGCTGGTTCAGCGTCAAACTTAAGGTGACATACGCCAACGGCACAAGCCGCGACACCACCTATGTCCGTTATATCCACACCTCTTCCGGCCCTATTGTCGGCTACACCGTTGTTCCAGATTCGGTCTGCCCCGGATATCCTGTTCAGTTCACGCCACGCATCACATCTGCAGACGGCATCAGCCGCACGTCGTGGGATTTCCGTGACGGCCATGCTGACACGTCACGGAATCCGCAGCACAGTTATGCCATATCGGGTTGGTACCGTCCGGTGCTGCGTGTTACTGACACGCTGGGCTGCACGGGAACCGATTCGGTGAGCCATCCGGTGTATGTGAAGCCTAAGCCTAAGGCGGACTTCTATGCTCCTGATTCGATTGTCTGCATCCGGCGGCAGGGTGAGACGAAGGAGGTCTCATTCGTGAACCGGTCGAAGGACGGCATCGCCTACAAATGGGATTTTGATGATGGCGGCACCTCGTGGGATCTCCAGCCGAAGCACCGTTTCGGCTATGGGGACTACGACATCACGCTGGTGGTGCTGGGCGCGAACGGTTGCACGGACACGCTTGTGCGACGGAGCCATGTCTCGGTCAACCTCTTCCAACCATATCACACCATTTCCGACACGGTGCTGTGCAGTGTCCCCTCTTCACTGACACTGACCGGTTATGGGGCCAACTACTACCGCTGGAAGCTGTTTGATTCGGCAGGCAATTTGAAGTACGACAAGATGGGCTTTGAATACAAGCCCTCCATCACGGAGGCCGGCGTGTACGACCTGATGGTGGTCTACCAGAACATTTATGGCTGCACGGACACTGCGCGGCATGTGAAATATATAAGGGTGCTTGACCTTGAAAAATTTATCCCCAACGTGGTCGTTCATGACAAGGATTATTGCGACCCTTTCAGTCCTGTTTCGTTTGTAAACAAGACAATATTCGATTCCGCCGCGCCGCTCAAGAAAGGGGTGAGCGCATGGAATTTTGGTGACAGTACGGCCAATGTGGTTGGTGATTCCGTCTCACATGTGTTTGGGGACACCGGGGTTTTTTACGTGGAAGGATATTTCAACACACCGGAGGGCTGTCCGATGCCCAAAGTCCGGCTTATGGTTCGTATAAGGCCTTTGCGGAAAGTGTTTGATTTTGGCTGCCGCAGTGGCGGATGCATTCCTTTTGAGGCCTATATGAAGGTGGGCCCTCATGCTGACGAGAAACATCCCGAAAAACATTACACATGGGATTCTCCGGAGGCGCAGATTGTCCGTTACGAGTGGCACTGGGGCAACGGGGACACCACGGTCACAAAGGAACCGAGTTCCGAGTATGTCTATCAGAAAGATGGCGCATATAGCGTGTATGTTGTGCTGACAAACAGCCAAGGGTGCGTGGACACGTTGGGAGGTAAGATAGTCTGTGGTGACACGCCCAGAGTGTATTGGACGTATGACAGTTTAGGAAAAAAATGTGTTTCAGAATTCATGTTGCAGGTACATATACATGATTCCATGTATTATGACACTATTCTTAAAGATTCTGTCCCTTATGTCGGTCCTGCGGACGATGCGCTTTGGTTCAGTGGTGGAGTTTTCAATGATTCCCTGCAGGATCTGATTAAAAACAATCTGGACAGTATTGTAATCGGCATGTGGGAAAACATAGGCAGGGGAAGAAACACATTCCTTGGTGTGTTGGACACCGGATATGCGAATATAGCCGCTTGGGCGTTTTATAACGGTTGTCCGGGGAGAATCCAAAAAAAGGATTCCGTCGCCTACTTGTGTCCGCCTATTGCGGAATCAATAAATATTACCGGTATTTCTTCAAAACCGGCAGTTGGATCCCCCCTTTGTTACAATCCTAATATCTTTTTTTATGAGTCCGCCTATGCCGAAACCTCAGTCATCTGGCATTTCGGGAACGGTTACACAGACAGCGCGGGGCATTACTGGATTGGCGACACTTCCCATAGGGATTCCTTGTGGTACCGGTTCAAGACAGAATCCTTCATGCACAATGGGAAAGGTATTGCGCATATGTATCTTGTGGCCATCAATGACGACAGCACCGGCATCAAAGGGGCTTACAACCGCTGCAAAATCTGTTATGATACTTCATGGCGTGATGTCCCATTCATTGAGGTTAAGCCATGTCTTTATGTCACTGACACGGACATCTGCATCGGTGACAGCGTCACCTTCAGGGACTCCACAATCAGTGGCTCTGTGTTAAACGATTGGATGGCGTATTATTGGGGCAAGGATATACATGGCTCTGATTCTGCCATTTATATTACCGGTAAATTGCCACAGATTCCCGAAATGAATTTTTTCAATCACCATTATACCTATATTGACAGCTCTTCCACTAACGGCTACGGAACTGTCCGTACACCGGCCGGTTTCAGATTTCTGGAGACAGGCCGTTACAAGTTCATGATGAATGGGTACACTTCGTTCAGGGTATCCCATATCGACTCTGGCGACACTGTGTATTTGCCTCCTTTACCGAATAATACGTGTTCTTATTTTGATACGGTGGAGATAGATGTCTTCCCGAAGAGCACGCCGTTGGTACAAAGCGTAAGCCATGCATGTGTCGGCGACACTGTAACCTTCTACGGCGATGCGGAGACGGAGGAGCCCTATGAGCACTACAGGATAAAGCAATATCTCTGGAATGTTGCCGGACGTACCGACAGCAACCAGAACGCCAAATATGTGTTCCAGAAGGGTGGGGATTACGATGTTCGGCTTTATGTGACAAACGAGAAGGACTGCGACAGTTCAATCGTATTCAAAAAGCAGATCTTCATTCAGGGGGTGAATGCCACCTGGTTGCCGTCGGGCAACCGTTACGAGGTCTGCAACAAGTCGGCCATCCGACTGCAGTCCAAGGTTTCAAGCGTGTCTGGCACCTCGCTGGTGTACCGTTGGGTGTTCAACAATGGCAAGAACTTATATAAGACTTCGAAGGAGGTGACCGGAAGCACATCGGTTTCGCCCGCCTTTGATGTTGACTCGGCGGGATATGTGAAGATAACGCTGTATGTCTACGATTCGGTGTCGGGCTGCACCAGCAGCTTCACCGATTCCATCTTTGTGTACAAGCCCAAGACTGATTTTTTGTCGACCAATCCGCTTGCCCCCTGTCCGGAGCTGCAGGTTGACTTCCGTGACAGCACGCCCGACCCTGGCTATTCCGGCGGGCGCGTGGTTAAGTGGGAGTGGTTCTTTGCTGACCGTGACGACACAATCCATTCCCTTGGCCGCACCCCGACCTTCATCTACTCGCATCCGGGCCGCTACGACGTTTCGTTGGTGGTGACGGACGCCTCGGGCTGCACTGATACGGTGACCAAGCCGGAGTATGTGCGCATAGAGGGCGCGGACGGCTTCTTCACCATAGACAACACGGAGGGCTGCATGCCTTTACGTGTGGGCTTTGCAGTGACGATGCTTCGTCCGGCTGATACTGTGCACCTGATATTCGGAGACGGCAGCGACCGCTACGTCCAGGTTTTCTATCCCGGCCAGATTTTCACCTACACCTACACCACTCCCGGCAAGTATGTCCCTTCGATGGAGATGATATCATGGACCCGTGATGCGGACAGCACCCTGGTACGCTGCGTGCAGAAGTTCCTTGGTGAGGACACCATATATGCGGTCAGTCTGGATCCCGCGTTTGAGAGCGACACTCTGGTTTGTGTCAATGCTCCCACATCATTCAAAAACCTTACGACGGAGGCGGAGGGGCGTATAGTCCCGCCGGGTCTTGGTGCGCCGGATTCGGTTGTGTGGCTTTACGGCAATGGTGCTGAAGACCGCTCGCGCTTCGACGGCCAGACGCAGTATGCGAGCCCCGGCTGGTACACTGTGAAGCTTCGCGTTGGGGTACGTCATTGTGTGGCGGAGGCGGTACGCAACCTGCGTGTGGTGGGGCCTCCCGACCTCAGTTTCTCCCATGAGGATACCGTGGCTTGCGACTCGGTGCTGACGCTGTTCAGGGCGGATTCGCTGCGCGGCGACGAGACGGACTTCGAGTGGCGCTTCCATGACGGGGCGGCCTCGAAGGGCAACCCCGCGAAACACCCGTATGACCGTAGCGGAAAATATCCCTGCACCCTGACCGTCACCTATTCGGCGGCGGGCTGCAAGCACACCTACGATGATACGGTTGGTATAACGATACATCCTTCGCCGCAGGCCGGGTTCGGCATCTTTGATGTGGACGGGAACGAGCTTACGGACGTTCCTGACCGTGGCATCCGGACTGGCGAGACGGCGAAATTTACGGACCGTTCGCAGCCTGGAGGCGCAGGCATTGTGCAGTGGCGCTGGATGTTCGGCAACGGTGACAGCGCGGTGAGCGCCCAGGGGACAGACCAGGAGCACCGCTATGTCGGTGTGTCGGGGGTGCAGCAGGTGTGGCTCCACATCCGTGACGGCTATGGCTGTGTGGATTCGGTCATGCACGAGCTGTTAGTGACGGAATTCCTCAGTTTCCCGAACATATTCTCCCCGAACGGCGACGGCATCAACGACTTTTTTGTGCCGGTTGAGGTCGGGGGATACTTCGAGCGTTTCGACATGACCATCTACAACCGTTGGGGCGGTGTCATGTGGCAGCGTTACTGTACAGGCGGTGAAAAGGGGCGCTGCCCCGACTACGGGCATGAGGATTTCTGGTGGAACGGAAAGATGGCCACAGGTGCGGATGCCTCGGAGGGGGTATACTTCTGGGTGGTCTCCGCCACACCGAAATCAGGCACCGGCGACATCATCCTGCAGGGCAGCGTGACGCTGGTGCGGTAATTTTCTGTGAAAAAATCCGCTTTTTTTACGTTACATATCCATAAAAGTTATACCTTTGCAAGTTTTAGTTTGACAAAGGAAATTTTTAAATTATAGCATTATGTATACTGAATTTCAAGAATATCTGAAAAAAGAGCTGGCTCAGATTGATGCCGACGGCCTCTACAAGCGTGAACGTATCATTGAAAGCGCCCAGGGTGCGGAAATCATGGTTGCGGGCAAAAAGTGCCTGAACTTTTGTGCAAACAACTATCTCGGCCTGGCCGACAATCCCGAACTGATTCAGGCTGCCAAGGAGGGGATGGATGCCCGTGGCTTCGGCATGGCTTCGGTCCGCTTCATCTGCGGATGTCAGGATCTGCATAAAACTCTGGAAAAGAAAATCGCCGACTTCTTCGGAACGGAGGATACCATCCTCTATGCCGCCTGCTTCGACGCCAACGGCGGTGTGTTCGAACCTCTGCTGGGACCGGACGACGCCATCATTTCCGACGCTCTGAACCATGCCTCCATCATTGACGGTGTGCGTTTGTGCAAGGCCCAGCGTTTCCGTTACGCCAACGCCGACATGGCCGATCTGGAGAAGCAGCTGCAGGATGCGCAGAAATGCCGCTTCCGCCTGATTGTCACCGACGGTGTCTTTTCAATGGACGGCAATGTCTGCCCGCTTGACAAGATTTACGAGCTGGCACAGAAATACAACGCGATGGTTATGGTTGACGAGAGCCATTCCGCCGGTGTGGTCGGCAAGACCGGACGCGGTGTCACCGAGCACTACAACCTGCGCGGCAAGGTTGAGATTCTGACCGGAACCCTCGGCAAGGCCTTCGGCGGCGCCATGGGCGGCTTCACCACCGGCCGTAAGGAGATAATCGACATGCTGCGGCAGCGTTCGCGCCCCTACCTCTTCTCCAACTCCATGGCTCCTGGTCTGGTGGCTGCCGGTATCCGCATGTTCGACATGATGACCGAAACCAACACTCTGCAGGACAAGCTGCATGCCAACACCGAATACTTCATCAAGAAGATGGTCGAGGCCGGTTTCGACTGCAAGCCTTCACAGTCCGCCATCTGCGCTGTGATGCTGTATGACGCACCGCTGTCCCAGAAGTTTGCTGCCAAGCTGCAGGAAGAGGGCATATTTGTCACCGGTTTCTATTATCCTGTGGTGCCGAAGGGACAGGCCCGTATCCGTGTGCAGGTGAGCGCCGCCCACGAGCGCGAGCATCTCGACCGCTGCATCGCCGCCTTCACAAAAATCGGTAAGGAACTGGGTATCTTGAAATAATTCTGACTTCTGACTTCTAACTTCTGAATTCTGAATTCCATGAAAAAGATATTGATTGTTGGTTCCGGCGGACAGATCGGAACTGAATTGGTGAAAAAGCTTCGCGGCATCTATGGTAACGAAAACGTGGTGGCCAGCGACCTCCGCGCTCTGACCGGCGAGATTGTTGAGAACGGTCCGTTCGAGCGGATTGACTCGACGCAGATCATGCAGATAGTCGATGTGGTGAAACGCTACAACATCGACACCATCTACAACCTTGCAGCCATCCTTTCGGCCACGGCCGAGAAGAACCCCATGCTGGGCTGGAATGTCGGCATCGGTTCGTTGGTGAACTGCCTGGAGACGGCCCGCATCTTCAACTGCGCTGTCTTCACGCCCTCGTCAATCGGTGCCTTCGGCGCCTCCACGCCGCACGACAACACGCCGCAGGACACCATCCAGCGGCCGAACACCATCTACGGCGTTACCAAGGTGACGGGCGAGCTGCTGAGCGACTACTACTTCACCCGCTTCGGCGTGGACACCCGCAGCGTCCGTTTTCCTGGCCTCATCAGCAACCTGACGCTGCCCGGCGGCGGCACCACCGACTATGCTGTGGAAATCTACTATGCGGCTGTGAAGGGTGAGAAATTCTACTGCCCCATCAGCAAGGGCACCTATATGGACATGATGTACATGCCCGACGCTCTGGACGCCATGGTGGACATCATGGAGGCCGACCCGAGCAAACTGGTGCACCGCAACTCCTTCAACGTGACTTCCATGAGTTTCGATCCTGAAATCATCTACAACGCCATCAGGAAATATTATCCCAATTTTGAGATGGAGTACAAGTTCGACCCGATCCGCCAGGCCATCGCCGACAGCTGGCCTAACAAGATGGATGACAGCTGTGCCCGCAACGAGTGGGGCTGGAATCCCAAGTACGATCTGGACAAGATGACGGTCGACATGATCGAAACCCTGAAAAAGAAACTGCTGTAGCCGTTTCATCTGTGGTAATAATGTAGGGCCGTCATATTATGGCGGCCCTTTTTCTGTTCGTAATGTCTCGTTGTGGCCATTTTTTGGCGAAGAAAATTTTTTCCGCAAAAAACAGATTTCATAATCAAAAATTGAGTAATTTGGCAGATTGTTAAAAGTGTATAAAATTTTTTTGTTCTATGCAATTAAAACATTCTGGATCAAAATTTTTCAATATAGGCATCAAAGGCTGCATTGTACTGTTCCTGCTCTTTTTGATGCCAAAAACGCAGGCGTCCGGAGAAAAGGGGGCCGATGCGGAAGGCTTCAACGCCGGGGAGACCATCCTGGAGCATGTGGAGGATGCCTACGAATGGCACATCCTCACCTACAAGGACAAGCATGTTTCCATTCCTCTTCCCGTATTGTTGATAGATGACGGCAAATTCCACTGTTTCTGCGCCTCACATTTCCATCACGGTGAAAAGGCTTATGAGGATTACGCCATCTGCCCGCTGGACGGCGGGAAAAAGGGCCGGATTGTGAAGGTGAAGGAAGTTGGTGAATCCATGGACAGCGCGGCTTTGGCGGAGGCCAAGGTGTTTCCGCTGGACGGAAGGCAGCTGATGGTGGACACTGAAGCCTCCTTGTGGGACATATCAATAACTAAAAATGTATGTTCACTGTTCATTGCAATCGCATTGCTGCTCTGGCTGGTGCTGGCGGCTGCGAAGAACTACCGCAACCGTGGCGAGCTGGCTCCCAAGGGGGTTGCCCGCATAGTCGAGCTGCTTGTCGTTTTTGTGAAGGATGATGTGGTGAAGCCGGCCATCGGTCCGAAATACCGTAAATTCCTGCCCTTCCTGCTGACGATGTTCTTCTTCATCTTCTTCAACAACCTGCTGGGCATCATCCCATTCTTCCCCGGCGGCGCGAACCTTACCGGTAACATCGCCGTGACGCTGGTGCTGGCTGCATGCACATTTATAATCACCAATGTGAACGGAACCAAGCACTACTGGGTGGACATCGTCAACACGCCCGGTGTGCCATGGTGGCTGAAGATTCCGCTGCCATTGATGCCGCTGGTCGAGATCGTGGGTGTGTTCACCAAGCCGATAGTGCTGATGATCCGGTTGTTTGCCAACATCACCGCCGGACATATCATCTGCTTGGGCTTCATCTGCCTGATATTCATATTCGGGAATGCCAATCCGGCAATCGGTCTGGGTGTGTCGCCGGTCTCCGTGCTGTTCTACATATTCATGAGTGCGCTTGAATGCCTGGTCGCATATATCCAGGCATACGTCTTCACGCTGCTTTCGGCCATCTACATTGGCCTGGCGGTTGCGGAGCCGCATCACGAACTGGAGGCGGAATGATTCTATGGAAATATTCGAAATTAACAATAATCAATAACGTTAAAAAAAAGCATTATGACAATCTTATCAATCTTAATGGAAGTTGCCACTGAATTGGGTAAAATGGGTGCCGGTATCGGCGCGGGTATTGCTGCGGTAGGTGCTGGTCTCGGTATCGGTAATATCGGTAAAGGCGCTTTGGAGGCTCTGGCCCGCCAGCCCGAAGTGGGCGGTGATGTCCGTACCAACATGATTATCGCCTCCGCCCTGATCGAGGGTGTCGCCCTGTTTGCCGTTGTGGTTTGTCTGTTGATAGGCCTCATGTAATTTCCGTCACCGGAGAGATCGTCGGGCAGCTGCCCGACGATTAGCCGGGCGGGATCGGTATGCGGTGCCGGACCGGCCGTTTCCCTGTCGGTGTGATGCATTTGGTTGCGTACCCTTCAGGGTCATGCGGTATGTAACGGTATACGTTGCCACATGTGGGAGGCATGATGCCCCTGTCACAAAACAAGAAGTATTACAATAAAATTAAAATAAAGAGACATGGAACTTGTATTACCTGGTATCGGATTGATTTTCTGGATGACATTGTCCTTTTTGATACTGGTTTTCATACTTGGGAAATTCGGCTGGCCGGTGATTGTCCAGGCATTGGACAAACGTGAGACCAAAATCAGCGAAGCCCTTGAACTGGCGGAAAAGACACGCGAGGAGATGAAGGCTTTGCAGGCGAACAATGAGCAGTTGCTCAAGGAAGCCAAGGAGGAGCGTGACTCCATTTTGGCAGAAGCTCGGAAAATCAGCCAGAAAATGTATGATGAGGCCAAGGAAAAAGCCAATGAGGAGGCGCAGCGCATCCTGACAAGTGCCAAGGAGAACATTCATTATGAACAGATGAAGGCCATCGCTGAGGTGCGCAACACCATCGCCGAACTCTCTTTGGAAATTGCCGGCAAAGTATTGTCTGAGGAGATGAAGGAGAGCGGCAGGCACACCAGTTATGTGAACCGTTTAGTGGACGAAATAAAGTTGAACTGACATGAAAAGAACCAAATTGGCCGCCCGGTATGCCAAGGCACTGTTCGAGTTCGCCAAGGAAAGGAACGAGGTGGAGGAGATCAGTAAGGACATCCTGCTGATTGACGACACGTTCGACAACAATCCCGAACTGCGTTTCACCTTCAACAGCCCTATTGTCCATTCCGACAAAAAGGCTGCCATCCTTAGGGATCTCTTTGAAAGCCGTGTCAGCGAACCATCCTTCCGCTACCTGATGCTGATTCTGCGAAAGGGGCGTGAGTTGCAGCTGGACACCATTTGTAGCGAATATGTCAAAATCTACAAGGCTTCCAAAAACATCATCACCCTTGATGTTTTTACGGCTCAGCCGATGGATGATGTCGCGCGTGATAAAATCAAATCCAAGGTGGCAGGCGAAACCAAAGCGAACATTGAACTGGTGGAGCATGTGTCGCCCGATCTTATCGGAGGCATTGTCATCAAGTATAATGACTATATGGTGGACGCAAGCATCCTGAACAGCCTCAACAAACTGAAACGGGAACTGACTGACAAAACTTATCAGGTCAGTTTTTAGTTCCGGCTTAAATTTAGACAATTACAGAAAAAAAATAAGAACATGGCAGAAATAAAACCTTCGGAAGTATCCGCAATAATCAGACAGCAGCTGGCCAACTTCAGCGACAAAAAGGAGTTGGAAGAAACCGGTGTCATCCTTGAAGTGGGTGACGGCATTGCCCGTGTGTACGGACTGACCAATGCCCAATCCGGTGAGTTAATCTATTTCGACAAGGCAGATATCCAGGGCATAGTGCTCAACCTTGAGGACGACAATGTGGGTATAGTGCTTTTAGGTGAGGGCAAGGAGTTGAACGAAGGAGACCTGTGCCGCCGCACTTGCCGTATCGCCTCCATCCGCGTGGGAGAGGGCCTTTTCGGCCGCGTCATCAATACGCTTGGCGAACCTATTGACGGTAAAGGTGAAATTAAGGGTGAAAAGTATGAGTTGCCGTTGGAGCGGAAGGCTCCGGGAGTTATTTTCAGGCAGCCTGTGAAGCAGCCGCTGCAGACCGGTATCAAGGCCATCGACGCCATGATTCCTATCGGACGCGGACAGCGTGAGCTTATTATCGGTGACCGTCAGATCGGTAAAACCGCCATCGCCATCGACACCATCATCAACCAGAAGGAGTTCTATGAAAAAGGCGAGCCGGTTTACTGTATTTATGTGGCTGTCGGACAGAAGGGCTCAACAGTTGCTAATATTGTCAAGACTCTGACAGACCACGGTGCGATGCCTTACACAACTGTGGTTGCCGCCACGGCTTCCGATCCGGCGGCCATGCAGTTCTATGCCCCTTATGCCGGTGCCGCCATCGGAGAATTCTTCCGCGATACGGGGCGTCACGCGCTGATCATTTACGATGACCTCTCCAAACAGGCTGTCGCCTATCGTGAGGTCTCCCTGCTGCTGCGCCGTCCCTCCGGACGTGAGGCCTATCCGGGTGACATCTTCTACCTGCACAGCCGTCTGTTGGAAAGGGCTGCCAAAATCATCGAATCCGATGAGATTGCACGCCAGATGAACGACCTTCCCGAGTGCCTGAAGCCTGTGGTGAAGGGCGGCGGTTCCCTGACCGCACTTCCGGTCATCGAAACCCAGGCCGGTGACGTTTCCGCCTACATTCCGACCAATGTCATCTCCATCACCGACGGCCAGATCTATCTGGAATCGGCACTGTTCAACGCCGGTATCCGTCCGGCCATCAACGTGGGTATTTCGGTGTCACGTGTCGGCGGTAACGCCCAGATCAAATCCATGAAGAAGATTGCCGGTACGCTGAAGCTGGACCAGGCGCAATATACCGAGCTGCAGGCCTTCACCAAATTCGGTTCCGACATCGATGCCGCCACACAGGCCGCATTGGACAAGGGCGACCGTAACGTGGAGATTCTGAAACAGCCGCAGTACAAGCCATATCGTGTTGAGGACCAGATTGCCATCATCTACTGCGGTACCAAGGGCCTGCTCCAGAAGGTGCCTGTCCACCGCATTGCCGATTTTGAATCCGAATTCCTGCTGAACATGCGCGAGCAGCATGCCGACACGCTCCAGCAGCTGAAGGAGGGCAAGGTGGACGGTGAAATCACCAAGGTTCTGGATGCTGTTTGCGCGGAGGTTGCCAAAAAGTATGAAGCCTAATTAAAACCATAAAGTTATGGCTAATTTGAAAGATATCCGTGTGCGGATGGCTTCTGTGGAATCCACACAGAAGATCACCAGTGCGATGAAGATGGTTTCTGCGGCCAAGTTGAGAAGGGCGCAGAACACCATTCTGAAACTGCGTCCGTACGCAAACGAACTCTCCGCCATTTTGGCCGACCTGATGTCCACACAATCCGATGGTGATGCCAATCCCCTTGAGGAGGTGCGTGCGCCGGAAAGTGTGGTGCTGGTGGTCATTACCTCAAACAAGGGGTTATGCGGAGGATTTAACAACAATGTGCTCAAACGTACTGAGGCGCTGCTAGTTTCCGATTATCGCAGTCAGATGGCCGCAGGCAATGTCAGGTTTATCGGTATCGGCAAAAAGGCCAACGAATACCTTCGCCGGAAAAAATACCCGCTGCTCTCATCGCACGAGTCGGTTCTTGATGCCTGCACTTTCCAGGAGGCCGCCGGCATTGCCGAGGGGCTCATGCAGCAGTTTGTCAGGAAGGAGATTGACAAGGTGGAGATTGTATATAACAAATTCAAGAACGCCGCCACTCAGATTCTGACCCACGAGCAGTATCTTCCCGTTTGTTTTTCGCCTGATGCTGGCGAGCCTGCCGGGATGAAGCACGACTTTATTTTCGAGCCTTCGCGTGAGGTGCTGTATCAGCAACTTGTACCCTCAATGACCAAGATGAAGTTCTACCAGTCGCTGCTCGAGTCCATCGCCGCCGAGCACGGGGCGCGCATGACCGCCATGCACAAGGCGACCGAGAACGCCAGCGAACTGACCAAGCAGTTGAATTTGACCTATAACAAATTGCGTCAGGCAGCCATCACCAATGAGCTGATTGAAATGGTCAGCGGTGCGGAAAGTTTGAAAAATGCGTGATATGAAACGGTTAAGCGTTTTGTTAGTTGCTGCGGCGCTTGTTTTTGCCGCCTGCTCCGGAAACAGGCAGCCGGAGGTGACCAGCGATCTGATTAACAATCCTGCCACACCGGAGGGGGTTGATGAAAATGCTCCGCTTCCCGCCTTTTCATTCGATGAAATAGAACATGATTTCGGTACACTCAAAGAGGGGGAGAAGGTGAGCTATTCCTATTCCTTCATCAATTCCGGAAAATCCAATCTGATTATTTCGGCGGTGGTTCCGGGATGCGGCTGCACTGTTGCGGACTATACGAAGGAGCCAGTAATGCCGGGAAAAAGTGGGAAAATCACCATCACTTTCAATTCCAAGGACAAGAGCGGACAGCAGCGCAAGCGTGTGAGTGTTCAGGCGAACACCTATCCGGCTGAAACTGTCCTGTGGTTTACCGCCAATGTTGAGAAACCATAAACTGATTATTAACTGTTAAAATATTATTAAGATGCAAGTATTAAACCTTATACAATTCATATTGCTGCAACAGACGGCTGCACCGAAAAAGGGTAGCGGCCTTTCTTCACTGATTTTCATTCTGCTGCTGGTTTTCATATTCTATTTCTTCATGATTCGTCCGCAATCAAAGCAGAACAAGGAGCAGCAGAAATTCCGTGAAAGCCTGAAAAAGGGTGACAAGATCGTCACTATCGGAGGCATCCACGGAAAGATTTCTGAAGTGCATGAGACCACGGTCGATGTGGAGGTTGAGAATGGAGTGAAAATCACCTTCGAAAAATCGGCCATCTCCCAGGGGGCAGTTTCTGCAAACAACGCTGAAAAGAAATAGGGTATCATGCCTCCAATCCGAAGCCGGAGCACAAGGGTGAACCTCCTGCTGTGCCTGCTGATAGCCGCAGGATGCTGGTTTATGATGAAAATGTCAAAAACCTACCGTGTGGATTACAGCTACCAGTTGAGCCTCAAAAATGTGCCGGACACAAAAATGGCAGTATACCAGTCTGATTCCGTTTGTGCCGTCACGTTGGAGGACAAAGGGCTGGCTCTTCTTTCTGCGGATTTGCGCTCCAAAAAACTGGCTTTGGATTATGACAAGCTCTTTACTGATTACCAGAAAGGGCGCAATTCGGTGCGTGTGAGCCAGAGCCAGCTGGTGGAGTACCTGAAACAGGACCGCCGCTTTTCCAACAGCCTGCAGAGCATCAGCCTCGGCAGTCTCCATTTCAACTTTGAAAGCCGTCCCGAGACGGAAAAGGAATGATTTATCCTTGGGGCGACAGCCGTCGCTATCACGCTTATTCCTCATATCTTAAAAGCCTGTTTGGCACGAGGGTGCAGAAACTGAGCCTCCATGCCGGTTTCACCTGTCCCAACCGTGACGGACGCATCGGTTATGGCGGTTGCACCTACTGTGACAATTCCGCCTTCAACCCATCCTATTGCGACCCTTCCAAATCCATTGTGCAGCAGCTGGAGGAGGGAATGGCGTTCCATCGATGGCGGTATCGCAAGGCTGTTTCATACATGGCATATTTCCAGGCTTATACCAACACTTATGCTCCGTTGGAGCAGCTAAAGGAATTGTATGCGGAGGCATTGTCCGTGCCTGATGTGGTGGGGCTGGTAATAGGCACACGTCCTGATTGTGTTGATGATGCCTTGCTCTCTTTTCTTGCGCAACTGGCCGAAACCCGTTATGTGATGCTTGAGTATGGCGTGGAGAGCTGTAACGACCGGACCCTTGCCATAGTTAACCGCGGACATGATTTCGCAACCTCGGTGCGTGCGTTGGAAAAAACGCGGCAGTATGGCCTGCCGGCCGGGATCCATCTGATGTTCGGCCTTCCCGACGAAGCGCCGGAAGAATGGCTGAAATGGTCTGATTTGATT
>JAEEGK010019646.1_pt1 | contig 14463 bp, 21 predicted proteins | sample 8958771 | NCBI WGS metagenome assembly JAEEGK01 (sample SAMN16246547, study PRJNA631951) | gut metagenome | biome: gut microbiome; feature: rumen; material: SC-attached | host: Bos | place: Iran: Karaj | collected 2018-10
ACAGTCCATAGAAAGATGAAATTCCGGATAATCATACTCAATCGTATCTACGTATCTTTCAACTTTTATATCTGTATCCAGTTCCTCTTTTATCTCTCTTACAATAGCTTCTTCAGGTGTCTCTCCATCTTCGATCTTTCCACCCGGGAATTCCCAGCCATCCTTGAAGTCACCGTAACCTCTCTGAGTAGCAAAGATTATTTTCTCTGTCTTATCTCCGGTTTTCTTCTCAGCTTCAATGATTGCCCCTACAACACGAACTGCCTTAAGATAGCTTCCATCCTCTCTTATCCAGATGTACTTGCCCTCTTTGATTCCCTGTTCCGCAATCCACATTTCTGATACTTCTAATCTGTCTCCATCCTCAAATACCAGAACTGCATGAGGTCCATCTAAATGCTCTTCGCATCCGAAATCTGCTTCAGTTATGTCTATTATCTTGTGTAAATTCATCTCTATCCTTACCTCAACTCTTACGATTCACCGATATCTCCTATCAGCTCACTCATCTTCTGCAGTGCCGCTTCACTCCTCGCCGCATAAGTTCCCTGCGGTTCGTCCGTCATCATCACATACAGTACGGCTTCATCATTCATTGTATAAATATCGATTCTGTCTGAATACCAGTTGTATATGTGATACGGCTGTTTCGTAAGAAGCTTTTCCAGCTTTATGATATCAGCTTCACTATACCAGATGAAATCTTCGTAATAGTATTCAAAAGGTCCTGCGCAAAGGGCCGCTTCATAGAGAAACATGCCCATCAGGAATTTTGATACGCTTTCTTCTGCCTGTCCGACTTCTCTCACTGTTCCATCCTGAAGAGGTTCAACGACATATACTGCAGGATCTGCAAGCCCCATATCTTCTCTTCTTATCGCCATTTGATAGCAGTGCTGATTTTCATCCAGCAGATAGAAATAGTCTTTAGATTCGCATTTTAACCACTTGCTGTTTCTATGAAATTCAAGATCGATCCAGTAATCATTAGTGCCCTTATAAAATTCCGCCGTCTTTCCGCATTTCTTCCAAAAGTCCATTAATACAGCCGGCACATCATCAAAGCCTTCACTCATTTCCTTAATCTCAGCATCTGAGTATCCGACAAATGTATCTATGCTATACAGTTTTTGTAATAATTCATATTCGATCATGATGTTTTTCTTTCTTATATTTTCGAAACATAATATCTGGCATCATCCGTCCTGTTTACTCTTTTATTTAAATGCTGAAACGATTCTATCACTTTAGGATTCTTTATCTGGGTGTTCGTTAGCGGAACTGCCGTATCTTCAGATATTGCTCCGCATTCTTCCAGATAGTCTAAAAAGCAGCATCCTTCCAGATAGCTGATGTTCATAAATTTAACATAAACCCGATTCATCATCAGGCTCACAGCCTTACACAACAATTTACATATACCCTGTAAATCATATTCATCATTTGTGATCATTTTCAGAGTACCCTTCGACTCTGCCAAACGGCTGAGATGATCCACTGTAAAGGCGTCATGAATCGTCACGCAATTATCGCCCTCTCCCATGATATACAGGCATGGCTCATAGTAATGACATGCCAACTCATATACCAATTCTCCTATGTGCAAGTAATACCCACTCTCAGTCTCACTAATAATCGTATCTCCGTCCTGATATAGAATTTTCAGCGATTCTTTTTCCATGATATACCTCTTAAAAAACAGCTGCTTTTCGGCTCACAGTAAAACCCATTATAACACTAACTCAGAATTCTTTCACCATTCCGGTTCTGAACTGTTCTACCTTGTCACCCAGTTCTTCCTTAAGTATCCTGAACGCTCTATCCTTAGTGCAGTGACCTGTTCCAATATATTCGATTCCTGCATCCTTAAAGTCTCGCGCAGTACTGCGTATATCTTTTTCAGCGCTGTTCCATAGATGAAGTCCACCAAGAAATCCGTAGATATGCTTTTGTGGGAATGCCTCTCTGACTTCATTTATTATATTCCCAGGCCCGCTATGTGAACAAGAATTTAGTATTACAAGACCTTTGTCTGTTTCAAGAACCAGACTCTGCTCATGGCATAGATCATCCGGAACGAATCCACTCTTAGTCTTTCTGAGCATATGTCCCTTCTTACCGATTTCTGGATATCCCCCTTTTTTATGGGGAACAATAAATACTCCGTCTGAGATTTTATTCACATCCGATATCTTTACTATTCTGTCAGCATTATCTTCCAGCATAGATTTTGGTATGCCACAATAAAACTTAAAAAACATTATCTTCCCATAACAATTTGGAGCAGTATTCTCACTGACATAAAACTTAGCCTTGCTGTTGTTATTGAAGAAGGCAGGAATACCATTTGCGTGATCATAATGTGCATGACTTAATACACCGTAGTCCACATCACTGATATCAATCCCCATAGCCAGATAATTACGCAGGAACAGATCTGATGCACCTGCATCCAGCAATATCTTCTTATCTCCGTATTCAATATGCAGTGACAATCCCCACTCTCCCCGTAATCCTTTGGCGGGTATATTATCTATGCCGACTGTAATCCGTGTCTTCATCCTATTTCTCCCAAACTTTTTATCTCACGTATGATTGTTTCTGCTCCTCCGGCAGAGAGAAGTTTTTCTCCAAGTTCCCGTGCATTTTCTCTTGTATCTTTTGAACCGATCAGCCTCTCAGCTGTCCCTCGGATGATATCGGAAGTAAACTCATCCGATGAAACAAGTGCTCCCGCATTATTCCTTTCTATACAACTCGCATTATATTTTCTCTCGAAGATTTTTCCGGGGACCACTATCTGCGGAACTCCATGTATAAGTCCATCTGCCATGCTGTTCTGGCCGCCATGATTTATAAAGAGAACCGCCTCCTCCAGAAGCTCTTCAAAATCCCAACGGGGCGCAATCTGTATATTGCCCACATCTTGCTTTTCAAGATAGGATGAAGCGATATAGATTTCATATCTGCTTTTAGAAAAGGCCTCCGAAACCACCTTCTTCATCTTCTTAGCCGATATTGTACCGTTGCCCATATAGACGACAATCTTATTCCTGCTTCCAACATGCTCATAATTCCTTATCCTTTTCAAGGTACCGCAGAAAAACACATTATCCTTTTGTATCGGTTCTAATTCCAGAATGCTTGGACAGAAAGACTTATCCGCATAATCAAACAGCTGAAGGGCAGAATCCACCTGGGAAAGCCCCTCTTCTCTAAGATATCTGTTAATATCTTTAGAAAGGCCCGGTCTGTTGGCATACTCATGTTGTGTCGGGTAACTTACTGTGCAGTAAAGTGGTACTCCTTCCTGTTGAGCAGCTACCATAGATGAAATATTGAATTCAGAATATACGATGTCGGGCTGATATTCCCTTATGGCTTTCTTTACAGAAGCGACACTCTTTTTTATATAGCTGTAATCGAGATTGCCGGTCATGAAAAGAACCTGATCAAAGCTCTCTACTGTTTTCCTTGAAGTGATACCCGTCTTCTGAGCAATAGGAAACATCCTTTTAGCTATAGGCGCAGGAAGTCCCATAGGCATAGGAACCTCAAGAAAGAAATTCCTTATTCCCTCTATCGGTCTGTAGTTAACATCTTCCGCGCAGCACGTGGCCGCTTCCAGCCCAGCCTTCGTAAAACTCTCTACAAGAATACGGCATCTGGCGGAAGGCCCGGACGTTTCAGCCATAGCAGCCATGGGTACAACAAGAATTCTCATAAAACTCTCCTCTTTCAAAAATGTCACACTTGTGCATTTCAACTGTTATGTTACACTATACATAGTTGTAAGTAAACAAACCGGATAAAAGATGCACAAATCCATGAAAATGTGCATCTTCGAGGAGATATACATGAATCAATCACAAAACCCATCTTCCATAAGATCAAGAAAAGAGATAACAGATGCACTATTCAAACTGATGCAGGAGCATCCATATCAGGAAATATCTGTTAAGCAGATAATCCTGGAGACTAATCTTGCACGAAGGACTTTCTACCGCAATTACGAATCGAAAGACGATGTGCTCGATTCAGTCATCACGGATAAGATTACAGAATACGCCGAAGAATTGACTACAAGTCCAGAATCACCTCTGGATGTGATCTTCAGATTCTGCGAAAAAAATAAAGACTTTCTTATGCTGCTGCATAAGAATAGTCTTCTGTATCTTCTGCTTATTAAACTTAATATCATGATTCCTAAGCTCAACCAGATCACTGACAGATCCGACAGTGTTTTCGCCCGGATCGTAGGCGACCTTGAACCTGATTATCTTGTTGCCTTCAATGTCGGTGCCATCTGGAATGTCATCTTCAAATGGGTGGAACGCGGCATGACTGAATCTGCGGACGAGATTAAAGAGACTATTGCTCAATACCTTTCACGCATGAAGCCTTTCTCATAGTTATCCCTTCGCGCTCTCTCCACCTAGTTATCCCTTCACTCTCTGTCCACCGAATGCATGGATAGATCGAGTACCGGCTTTTACTCTTCCTCCCTGCAAACTTCCCTTGGGGATGAAGAGTTCATCGCCTGCTTTAAGTACATGCTCTACTCCATCTATTGTAACTATATATTCTCCCTCGACGCAAAGCATCCATTCATCATAGTCATGCATATGCTCTTTTGAAACCCTGTCTGCCTTATATATCCAAAAGGCCATCTGACTTCCATCATTAGCAGTATAATAATATCCTTCTATATCAGGAGTATTCTGCTGAGAAGCAGGAATCTTATTCTTTTCACTAAACATAAACTCCGGAAAATTCATTGCAACGTATCCTTCCCTATCTATCCAATAATAATCGAAGATTATATATTATGTCTGCTCCATCAGCATATTTGAAACAGTAGAATAGTCCCAAAACAGCTATAACAATATGCAGCAGAATAAAAATAACAGACATTCTTTTACTATGTCCCTTTAATAGCTTCTTTTGAACTATTATAAAGCCAATGGCTCTTATCAGAATAAATAAAGTCTCGGCGCTGCCGGCACCAAATCTATATCTGATTGTTTCGTCAAGCTCTCCAAACCAATTCTCAAGTTCTATAAAATCAGGTCCAAATATATGCCTGAAAATGTAATGGAGATATAATACAAATAATACCAAAAGTATTATATCTATTAAAACCAGAATTATGCTCACTGTCTTCTTATTCTTCATATGTCTGTTTCCTCCCTATATATAAAGAAACGAATATGAGATCTGATTTTATGGTAAAAGTTTTATCATCGGGTCCTTAATCGAAATCTGTTCCCAAGTTACTATCGGTGATAAACTGGGTCTGGCAGAATCGGTCTCTTCTGGTATTCACGGCATATGCGGTAACCAGACCATCTGGCTTCATGTCATTTATCATGATTCTCTCACCTTGCCCGGCATTGAATATTATGTGATCATACCTGACGTTATTCTCCTTAAGGAATCTCAACGTATGATCTTTTTCATATGTACTTCTTGCCGTAAGAAAGATGATCATATCCCTGTCCGGTATCAAGTCAAGAAACTCCCTCGCTCCTGGCAGGAATTGATCCTTCCCCATAATATATGGGCCATCATGGATAACCAGTGTTCCATCAAGATCCAATATCCATGTCTTCGGTATCGGTGATATTCTGATTTGCTTAGGTTCCAAATCCATCATGGTCTCCTTTTTGCAATTAAACTATCTTACCAAACTGATACTTCACCGTTGTCATTATATTCAACATTGACCGTATCTTCTGTTTGATCAATATCCAAATCATATAAATTATGATTCAAAGAATAACAGATTCTTCCATCTCTATACACAGAGATATAATACATCTCCATTCTCTTCATCAGCTCTTCTTTAGGCACTACTTCACCTGAATCATTTCTAATCAAAAATTTAAATGCTTTTGATGATCTTGGCTGGAACCCCACCAACAATTACCATTTCAGGGACATCTTTATTGACAACTGCACCTGCAGCCACTATCGATCCCTTTCCAATAGAGACTCCCTTAGTGATTATTGCTCCTGCGCCAATCCATACTTTATTTCCAATGTGTATCGGTGCTGGAATAAGCCTTCTTTTATCAGGATCTATCTCATGATCCAAGGTTGCAAGAACAACATTATGTCCTATAAACACATCATCCCCAATATATATCCCACCTTGATCCTGAAATTTACAATCAGCATTAATAAAAACATTTTTGCCAACTCTTATATTCTTGCCAAAATCCGTGAAAAATGGTGTGCAGATTCTAACACTTGCATTTACAGGCCTTCCAATAATTTTTGAAAACAGTTCTGTTATTTCTTCTTCATTTTCATGCCATTTATGATTCATCTCGAAAAGAAGTCTTCGATTCTCTGCAATATATTTCCTCATTTCAATCAAAACTTGCGGATTATCTATCACTTCTCCCTTATTAAATATCTCTAATAATTCTTGTAATTCCATAATACTCCCTTCAATACCGGTTATTCGGAAAAACTATTTTGGCATGGCCCACATATGTAACCACATCAGTCGCGAGGCGGCTTATAAAACCTTCCCTTGGTATATCATACTCTTGATAGTTTATCGTTCTTTTAATAGTCTCCCATTTGGAAAAAACATTATCTATATATGACTCAAGTTCATCCGTAGGTAGATTCACTTCGAATTGTGGTTCCACCTCTTCGAATGTATCTTTCTTTTTTTCTTTAACATTTGAATTAACTACAAGACACACTATACCGTCAGGCTTGACGCCTTCCTGAATTTCTTGAAGTTTTTTCAAAAACACTTCTTTGCTTTCTACATGTTCTATAGAGGAAACCGCTATTATCAAGTCATAAGCTTCCCTCGCTATTGGATAATTCTCTATAGTATCTACATAGCTATAAATTCTCTTGCTTACGCCATGTTCTTTCGCGTTTTCCAGTAGTTTCTCTATAGCAATATCGAGAATATCTACACAGTCGATGCGGCAGTCTATTTCAGAAAACTGCTCTGCAATAAAAATGCTGTTCCTTCCTATCCCACAGCCCAGATCCAGTACTCGAAGACTATCTCTATTCTTGATAAGTGGTACAATTTCCTGCACTGTCTTTATAGGCTTCCGCAGCCAACTGTCCGAATTATATAAAATCTCATTTGAGTATATTTCAATATGTGATTGTCTTTCGCTTTCGCGTATTCTATCTATTCTGGAATTCAATATATACCCTCATATATCATAGTCTTCTTACTTTCCATACCGAACTGTTGTGAATCCGTCATTCCAGCTTGATCTATCCAGTTCATATTCATGTATTTCAAAACATTCCAACGGCAGATCTTTAAACCCTTCCAAGTCTTTATGACTTTGAATGGCATCTTTTGCTTTTTCTTCCGTTGAATAGATTCCAATCAACTTTTCTTCGTCATGTTCCCCAAAATCATCACTCTGTTCGTAAACATGCCAAAGTACATATACTTTCATGTATATTTATAACCTCCAATAAAAGTTATTATTTCCTCAGGTACTTCTCATCTGATTCATATTCATCACTCACATAGCGTTCAACGGTCATGTGAAGATCATATTTCTCGCGAAGCTCAGCAAGCTGCTTCATCATAGGAGACGCATGATGTGCATCTATCGCTGCCTGATCAGTCCAGGAGTCAATGAGCAGCACTGTTTCCGGATCATCCATTGGCTGAAAGTATTCATATCGAAGATTTCCTTCCTCTGCCCGAATAGCTTCTGCGATGCCGGATGATTCCATCTCTTCCACAAATGCACGTGCATTTCCATTTGTTCCCTTATAATACAGATTTACTGTTATCATATATTCTCCTTCCCAATCATCGCCTTATATATAGCTCTGCGGCAACAATTTTAGCTTTTTCAGCCGATTTTATTGCTTTTTCTCCTTCAAAACAGCTTCTTTTCAGGCACTCCAGCAACAATTTCTGCCTTTTCATACATTTTTGTTGCTTTTTCTCCTTCAAAACAGCTTTTTTTCAGGCCTTCCGGCAACAATTTCTGCCTTTTCAGCCGTTTTTGTTGCTTTTCACCCTTCAAAACCACCTAATCTACGGCCTTCCGGCAACAATTTCTGCCTTTTCAGACATTTTTGTTGCTTTTCCCTCTTCCTATCCGCCTGATTTAAGGTCCTCCCAATTATCTATCAAACCGAGATAAACCTTCTTATATACATTCTATTTTCACTATCATAAAATAGCGCCCTGGATCCGTATGCTTTATAGTTAGCAATTAATAATACTTCATTCCCTTCGAAAAGAATTCTAAATTTCTCATTTGCGCAATTCTTATATAGGTTATATACTTCAAATAATCCGTGCTTATCATATCCTGAGTCAAATATAACCTTCTGCCCATCTTCTGTAGGCAATAAGAAAGTTGCTCCCTCTATGTGAGGATCAAAATCTATTTCTTTATCACCACTACATTTTACAAGTTTAAAATCATCATAATAGTAATACCAGATATCATTATTAGTATCTACGTTTAGTGCATAACAATCGGCTATATTATGTTTGGCACATAGTATCTGTTCACCATTCTCATTCCATACTATTAATCCGGGACTACCTATAGGAGGAGCACTACCAGGATTACCCCATCCTAGATTTCCAAAGACGCCCTCATCGAAATAACTGGTAACAATCATACCATCAGGTCTTACATAAACATCCTGTATACCGTCTCCCAGACAGAAATTATTAATCACTTCACCATCAAGGGTTAAAATGTATGCATTCTTTTCAGGATTCCCATTATTATATTCCGCACGGCCTTTGACCATAAGAATATTCTCGCCTATGGGCTGAACAAAATAGTATCCGTCATCAAACTCGCCAAGATCATAATAAGTATCACTTATCAGTTTCTCATCATCCCAATCCACATCTAAAACGAGCACACCAAACCTTTCACGATCGATTCCACAATATTCCGATCCTGCTAAAATATAAATACTCCCATTTGACCCAATATTTATGGTATACGTAGTTATACCATGCTTTGCAAAAAGCTTTTTAAGATCAATATATTTATCAAATTCACAATCAATCATGTTTTCTCAACGCACCTATTTCTTACCACACAATACTAAACTCAACTCTCGGTTCCTGCGTACTATATTCAACAAATACACTTACATTATAATAGCCATCATTTTCCCGATTTTTTGCGGCCTTTATACCAATAGCTATTTCTATACAATCATCATCAATAGCCAGTCCTTTAACATACCAGTTCTCTTTTAAATACTCTAAACTGAATTCATCCTTTAATAATATATCCCAATCACTACCACTATTCGCTTCAAAAAATGTAACAATCTCTTTATATATTTTGTCATAACATTGTTCCATTATCTGATCGGATTTTTTATAAATACTCTCCATAGAAGAAAAGACATAATCTATATTATCTTCTCTTACAATAAATTCATACAAGTCATAAGAGGCATCCGGTTTATCGCCGAAAGAATGATTACCAAATCCGCTCAATACATCTATGTAACATGCCTCTTCAGAGCTTGTGTCCTTTACTAAAATCCCATCTCCAAAATACGAATTTTTATACTCAACAGCAGATAATATTTTCTTATCATTGTATCTCAAATGATTTATGTTTTTTAATTTCTTTTCAATTTCTTTCTGTTCCTTGGTTAAAGCAGGATTTGCTTCTTTATCTGTATTAAACAATTTACTAAAAAATGACATAATTTAAATTCCTTTACATTACCATAAACTAGATTTATCCCAAATAAGTATATTGCCTTGCTATTCTCTGCTCAGGTCGTAAATCAAATGCATAGAGAAATAGCAGAAACACCCATTCCAGAGGCTTCATCACAATATATACGAAGTCAGCCTTGAGTGGAGTTGTTATCTTTTTCGACAGAGGATATCCGTATGTGTCATACATATTTCTGATCCGTCTGTGAAACCTCGGCATCTTTTCCTGTATCAGTTCTTCAAATGCATTCGCAATGCATAACTGACGATTAACAACGATGGTTTCATTTCTTCTTGTACCAAGCCGTAATGGCTTCACCACTTTTCTATGTCCTCCGGCTGCCACAGTACATAGATAGTGTCCGTCATATTCCAGCGGAGGTGGTGGTATCTGATTAGAAAATGTCCAGTCAGCGGTATTTGTAAATGCCTTGAGTGGTGCATCAAATCCCTGTCCCAGCAGAACAAACAGAATTTCCACCAACGCTATTACAAAAAAGAGAACAATAAAAATCAAAATAGAATACTTTGACAGACTGTCTATTACCTTATAAATTCGACTAATGTTTTTATGCTCTCCGTCTGATGATAACCTATCTCTAAATATCTCTGCCTCTTCCTTCATATGTCTGTGGATTGCTCTTGCTGACAGAATCAGAATATTTATATGATAAACATATAGAACGCAATCCATACCGTCCACATTTTTGCTGATCTGAACTGCATATACAATCTGAATGATATTCATAAGTATCAAGAAGCTGATTGAACCTGCTGATATCAATGGCGGTAATCTGTCCGCTTTTACGTACAGCAAAATGAAATATCCGACAAATCCCAACAGGACAATCCATATAATACCGCTATACTCAGTTGAAATACTGTTATGATACTGCATGTCATTAACCTGTACATACCATTCACCACCCTGTTCATAGTTAAGAGCAAACAGGCCCAGATAAAAAACTCCTCCGATAAAAACAGTCAGAGTTGATATAACTTTCTCTAACTTCGGCTTCTCCGCTATGCAATTGTATATATTCCACACAGTCAGTGTTCCCGGTATTACAAAAACCAAAATGCCCAAAATGAGTATCGTTATAATATCGCCACCATACATTGAGTACATTTTGTAAATCCCCTTGCGTTTATTTAACCATATTAAAAATTCAATTCATCTTCAGTTCCTGTAAGTTCTGCCCACCTTGCGGATAAGAACTTTGCATAATCAATATGAAACAGGCCATATGAAGCAACCGCAAATCCATCATTAACCTCGATCAGAACTGTCTCACCCTTATCAGTAACACCAAAGTCCATCGCATATCCTGCAGGCTGCGATGTGTAATCTCTGATACAGTGTTCAACCACTTCCGGATCAAAATGCACCTTCCAATCGCCCTTATATCTTCTTATATCAAGCAGCTGACCATATCTTATAAATGCTCTCCATTCTGCTTTAATATCTATTACTTCACTGCATATAACATCATAATTCTCATAGCAGCTTCCGCATCCAATTAAGTCTTTTGTTGAATTGATTACACGTCCTGTAAATCTTTTATCGATATATGGTTTAACAAAAACAGGCCATAAGTCAGAATTTGAATTAATCGTATTAATCTTAGATTTCCAGATCTTTCTGCCTAAGTAATTATGCAGTTCCTCGGGATAATCTAATTCCGGATATTCGCAGCCTAATTCTTCCAATCTCCACTTTATAGGACCAAGTCCACCAACGACAATATCCTCTCTTCTTGCTCCTTTAAATGCATCTCTGCTATTAAAAAGCACCGTCTCTACACCCATCTCATCAAAGCCAAGATAAGCATTATACGCCGTTTCATTAAACGGCAGCATTTTTGAATTACATTGTATATAAGCTTTCATATTCTTCCTTCTAAATGCCTGTTTATCTTGTTCCTGAGGCATACTCACCCATATTTATATCTAAGACTTCTCTGACAGGCTGGATAAGCGAATCTTCGTACTGTACATTCCACTGAACATCCATACTCATCTTACCATCCCTGATGCCATCAATATTATCACCTGATTTTATAGGATTTTCATTATCGAAAATGTATGAAAGTACATTATATGCATGATTTACGACAGCATTAGGATCCATTCCATGGAAATGATACTGCAGATCAGGCATAAAGAGTGTACTCATACCAATAGTATCTACCATCATGTCGTCAGTTCCCTGGATATTGAAGAATCTTACATTTACCGCATAATATATAAATCTTGATTCAAACGGAATATTACAATTTACGATCCTATCGCGTGTCAGCATCTTCTTTGATGTGTCGAAGAGAACTGCTTTACAGGTCGGGAACAGCTCCATAAGAGCTTCTACATAATGTACAAGCATTTCTGCACGATCTTTATAATATAGCCCTGCTCCCAACATATCATTTGCAAATATCTGATATTTACATGAATTGAGTATCTCATCTGATTCAGGGCAATCCCATAACTGACTTTCAGCTATTTCATCCATCAGAGGTTGGTTTATTTCTAGGCACTCTGTCATCATAAGCTGAGGAGGGATGTCTTTATTCTCTTTTTCAAAATGCGTTTTATACTTGCCTGGTGCAAATCCCGCCATCTTTTCATCATACGCAAAACAATATGCTTCACCCAAATGCTTTTCCATTATGCTTTGCATGGTTTCTTTATCAGGCAGAACACATTTCTCATCAAACAGGAGATGCATTATAAATACAGTTCCTGGTGGGTTAGCCTGATTATTTAAATCCTGCTGAAATACTTTATCATTACTCATAATTGTCCTCCTCATCTTCTATAGATCCTTTACTATCCTGAAAACTTCCTCTCCATTCAGGTCAAGTTCTCTTTCTTCTACGCTGTCAGCTTCAGAACGGTGTGTTATTTCACCATCTTTCAAGTATGTTTGAATCAGACGTACTCCGCCATGTTCAAATTGTCCCTCCATAATGTTCACTTCAGGATCAGCATATTTTCTGTATATTTCCTTTTCTTTTTCAAGCATTTTACGAGCGATATCATCAATGTGTAATTCGTTCCGAAATCTCCATTGTTTATCACGATTATTTCTATAATCCCCTATATTCTCATATAAAGTAATCCTCGTAACATCATTGCCGATTGTTACATTTTCAAAACACGAAAAGTTTTTGAGGATATCTCTGTCAAATATCTCGTATGAATCGACGCCAAACCACATTCTGTAGGATGCACCTAATCTGTAACCCAGAGCCTTATACATATATCCGGGATTCTTCTCTATATCTATCTCCATTACATTGTTTCTGCTGCTCTGACGCTGTGGATAGTCAGCTGGGTTTTCTCCCATCCATTCAAGCATATTTATTTCTGTTTGATTTTGAATAGCGTCATCATGAGAATCCCTTTCCGAAGCTAAAACCGCTTCCTCTATAATGAGCTTTTCAATTTCTGGATACAGTTGATCTGATATATCATAATCAATAATCAGTATCAGCTGAAGAGCCTCATCCAGTCTTTCACATCGAATAATGAACGAGATTTTCTCTCCATCTATGGAAAAGAGTTTTCTTTCGTTCAAGTCAGTCATTTCTGCTTCAAAAGCCTCAGAAAGTCTTTTAGGATAATACTTTATACGTCCACCATTCTTATATTCATTCGTACTAATTTTTTTAGGAGTATCATATTTCAAAAGTAACTGAATAAAATCATATAGTTTTTGCTTATTAACAGTCTTTTTACACGAGATGAAGAAATATTTTTGATTATTCATTTAACCACATCACCTTCCATACACTAGAACTTAATCTCTCACATACATCAACTGTTTAAACTCACCACCACGGTCTATCACACGGACCTTATCTGTCAATTCAAAGCCGCACTTCTCATAAAATGCGCGTGCATTAAGATTTACCTCCAATACCCAAAGCACAATGCGAAGATCTTTATATTCAGAGAATATATACTCCATAACCTTGCGGCCAAATCCTCGCCCTCTGTACTTTTCCAGTATATAGATACTCGATATCTCGATTTCATCTTCGTTACCGACCAGCTTCACGATTCCGGCAGTCTGACCATCTTCTTCTATACGCAGATATACACAATGCTTGTCATCCAAAGAGCGAAGAAACTCCTCACGTCTGGATGAAGGTGAATCTGAATCTAAATATTCCTGACTGAAAATGCCCTGGTATGTCTGCTTCCACGCATCAGAGTGAACTTTACCGATAACATCTGCATCTTCTTTAGTTGCTTTAAGAATCACCATTCTCGTATCTCTCCTGGTCAGATATCCTGAAATGTATAACTTCCAATAAAACCAACCCCAATTATAACATAAAATGAAGTTCTTAAACGAACTATAAAAAAGAGCCTGCATAGGATTCGAGAAAATCCCATACAGGCATACATGACCTTGTTTAACTGATTTCTATATTAGCAGATATACTTTATGAAATCATCTTCTTTATTATTTTTTCGTTGTCCCTTATCAAAAATAGAAGCAGTCCTTCTCTTTGCCTTAAATTTACACTATTTTTTCACTATTTTTCATTATCATCGCTTGATAAAGTTTGCTTCCACACCCAATTAATCACATGCATAGAATTCAATCATTACAAGTTCATTACTCTTCTTAACGATCCTAAAAATATCATTTACATTTCCTCTTGAAATAACCACGTCTTTATCAAATGGTCTGTAATATGCATCAGCATCGATGATAATACTCATAAGTTTAT
>JAEEGK010019648.1_pt1 | contig 14462 bp, 11 predicted proteins | sample 8958771 | NCBI WGS metagenome assembly JAEEGK01 (sample SAMN16246547, study PRJNA631951) | gut metagenome | biome: gut microbiome; feature: rumen; material: SC-attached | host: Bos | place: Iran: Karaj | collected 2018-10
TCCAACACTGGATTTGTCCTTGCTGAGGAAGATTAAAGGCGGGTATGACCCCGATGGCTTTTATGATAAATACTATGATGGGAATGTCTATAACCACGACAATTATGATTCGGATAGCGACTCATTTGATCAAGGACATGTGGAGGGTAGCGTATGTACGCAAACAGCACCTCGTGAGTATGAAGATCCAGAGTTCATTGAACAAAGTGATTATGACGATTATGGTGACGTAGATCACGACCAATATGAATATGATGGGGTTAACTTCAATAATGGTTATACTATTGATCCCTCTCTCTCCGTGGAGGAACGGGCTATAATTACTTCAGCGATGGAGGCACTTCCACAAGCTCTTCAGATGCAGAATGTAAGAATTGTTGTGGATGCGCATACGATTGAGCAGTTGAATCCGTATAAGGCTCAATATGCAGACTTCAATATTCTTGGAGGAAATGCTTGTTTTCTTTACAAGGGGCAAGTTGTGACCATTGATGGTAATAGAGTCACAATCCAAGAGGATACTATTTTCTTGCGTGATGCTAATGTAGCATCTCAGGCTTTATGGGAAGAATCATTACATCAATGGCAGCACTATAATTGTATTCAGACTCCATTCGTTTATTCGAGTGATTTCGTTGTGGATGGGATGGAACTACAAGCAGACATCATAGAAAACATGATGTTATTTCAAGGCGGTCATGAAATTATGTTAAATGATGATTTAACAATGGCAATAATTGGCGCCTTTGATCAGCAAACGAATCAATACAATATAGAATCTTTGACGTCATTCTTTGATTCATATTTTACGCCACCTTCCGGGTATGACTTTTGTTGGGATACGGTATTAACAATGTTTTTTGAGCATTCTTACTTACCGTTCTAATAAACCTTTTTTTATAAATATTTCTGAGACTCATGAAGCGTATCATATTAATAGTCTTAGCTTTATGCAATTTATTTATATGCGCGGCTCAAACAAGTGTAATAGTTGATGTTAAGGCCAACAAATCTATATGGGTGTATAGTATTCATCTAGATTCTTTTGACAGTGATTCAACGCCAAAATCCATCTGGGAAGTAAGGAAAAACGCTGCCCTTAACGACTTTACTAGCAAACAAGACAATGTGGGCTTGCAAATTCAATTTTTATATGGGCAGATGCGATTGGAAAGTGATGTTGTGCACCAATTTGTTAAGAATGAGTGTGAAAAACGAAAGGATGAAATCGATAGTGTTTTCAGAACGCTTCTATCCCCTTATAAGTGTTTCTTGCTAGATAAAACAGTACATTATCGATTACATTTCTCAAACAATGCTGAGTTATTAGGCGTAGTGTTGTTTATTAAAAGACATAATAGTAGTGACGAAGAGTTCCCAGAAATCAGCGATGCAGTTTGTTTGGAGTTATATAGAAAACTAAATGGGATGAAATTACTCACACAGTGGAGTAATCGTGACTTCTACTGGGCTAGTTATATGTCGCGCCTAGCATTATGAGAATTTGGATTATTTTAATCAGTCGAGGGTAGTTTCGCTTAGCTCAATTACGAAAATGTGGCATTTTTCTTTATCAAGTGAGCGAGTGTATGTTTATCAGCACGTTTCCATGCGTGTTGACAAAAATCATTTTGCGTTTCACCATTCTGCTTTGTCGAGATATGCTCTATGCCTTCGAGTGTCTTATTTTTAAATGGCTGTGTTAGAGCAGGCCTCACAAAACTAATTTATGTTACCTAAAAAGCAGATTGAACTAACTATTCCAACACTGGATTTGTCCTTGCTGAGGAAGATTAAAGGCGGGTATGACCCCGATGGCTTTTATGATAAATACTATGATGGGAATGTCTATAACCACGACAATTATGATTCGGATAGCGACTCATTTAATCTAGGAGAATTGGAGGGTTGCGTATGTAGGCCAACAGAACCAATCATAGAAGTTGTACCCGATGAAGAGTTACCAGAACGCGAAGATCCCGAGCCTAATCCAGAACGCGAAGATCCCGAGCCTAATGATGTACAAGATGGCCCAGATGAAGAACATGAAGGTGAGCGACAACAAGATGCTGGAGGAGGCGATACTCAGTACGATTTGACAGCCGCCCTTGAACATTTGAGAAATAATGCATATGATCACTATTCCGTAGAATTATGTAGACACTGTGCTAGGGCGGTTCGTATGGCTCTTGAGGCGGGTGGTCTTGATACTTCAGGAAGACCCGGATATGCAGGAGACTACGATAATTTCTTGCCGACAATCGGCTTTTCTCAAGTCGAATATGGTCCAGGTTATATTCCCCAACCTGGTGATATTGTTGTTCATGAATCAGTTTCGAGTCAGAGACCGGAAGGACATATTGCAATGTACGATGGGGATAATTGGATTAGCGACTATTATCAAAGTGACATGTTTGGTGGACAAGCTTATCGTGTAAACCAGGACTTTACAATTTGGAGATATAATAGATAAAATAAGAACATATGAGAAAGGCATTGTTAACACTGATCCTATTATTGGGAACATTGTCCTGCTTTGCAGGACCAATAGATAGCATAAATTGCTTCTATACAACATATATTAAGAACTTGATTGATGGTAGAACGGAAGAATTGATTTCGTTAAAGAATAGCACTTTGTCTCCTGCGTGTCTGGAAAAATTGGACAGAATTGTATCGATTACCAATTGTGACCCGCTCTTAAGATCTCAAGATGTTAATTCTGATATGCTGGAGAGTATCTTTGTACAAGACGTGGGTAATAATTGGTATATTGTGTCCTACTATTGGGATAGAACTAAGAGAACTTCGCTTGTTAAGATTCCTTTGAAAGCATACGTACTCGATAATAAACTAATAATTACTCACGTAACGCCAGAATGGAATCATGATGATTTTGGAGACAGTACCATACGAAAATTAGGAGAAGGACGAATCACTTATAGTACAGGTTTAGAATTCGTACGGTCCTTTTATAATCTATATCTTTCGATTTATTGTGCGATGGGAGAAAAGGTGTACGACAATCTTGATAAGTGCCGCAGTCATTATTTCACAGATAGAGCTATAAATGACTTCAAGGAAAAAGAGGCTGAATATGGATTAGATGGAGATATTTATTATGATTTGCTTATAGATAATTTCGATTTTGATGTCAAGTGGTATGAAAGTATGACAATTACTCAAACGGGAGACACGTATAATGTAAAGTATTACGATGGGAATATGCATTCAGTTGATGTGGTTGTCAAAAAAAGCGGGGGGCGTTATTATATTGATCACCTTAGTAAGAATTCGATAAGCCCGTTCAACCCGCTATTTTCTAAGCAGTAATTGTATTCAGAGAAGCGACATTTGTTTTGTATTTGTTTGGGAGAAGCCATCTGACTAAAATTCGCTGTAGTTATACGCTGTGATAGCCTTCCCTTCAAAAACATCATATAATGCCATCATCCTATACTTGTGTCTAATCGTAAATACTTGTTTAGCATAATCTATTCTAGATAACTCCTCTTGAATAATCTCTTTCTGTACGTCATTTATCTTGAGGCTGTTTACTTTTCCGTAATCATATTGTTCTGTTAGCTCTTGAAGCTGTAAGTATAAGACTCGAATCGCTGTTTTGGACGCCATTATTGATTCTATGAGCAATGGAAGACACTCCAACTCATATCTTCTTGATGCCATCAGATTATTTATTGTGTCCTTATATTTCAATTCAGAAATCCTATTCTCAGCATTGAGACGATTGACCCGATTCCGGTTTTCTCCCCAGGAGAGAACCGGAATACCTATAGAAACTACTGCAGAGAAATTACGGCTAGGTGCATCCACAAGTTTACGTATTTCTTCATCTTGAGAGTTATAGCCGCCGCCGAATGAAATAGAAACAGAAGGAAGTCCTGACGCCTTCATTTTTTTCAAATCTCGTTCTTCTGTCAGCTCTTCTAACTCTCTTTGAATACCTTCGCCATATTTGATAGTTCGTTCTATTAGCTCATCGATTTCATATATCAATGAGCAACTATCAAAAAAATCAAAATCAAAGGTTACTAATGGGTTATCAGAGACTAAATTAGTCTTTGCCGCCAAAATCTTTTGACATCTCAATTTTTCAACTTGCACAGATGACAATTTATATTTATTCTTGGTTATCTCTGCGTTTAACAACTCGGATTGGGGTATTCTTCCAAGTGAATATAGTGCTTGAGCTTTATTATACACTTCTGTGGCGTTTTTTTCCATTAGTATATTCAATTCTTCCTTCTTTTGCGCAATCAAAAGATTAAAGAACAGTTCAACGATTGTCATATAAACCTTCTCTCTACGCTGAATTTGAGAGATATCAAATAACTCATTTTGCTTTGATATAATCTTTTTATCCCATTTATACTGATTAAATATCGATAGGCTTTGAGAATATGAAAGGTTGAATAAATTAAAACTATATGACTTATTCCGTTGAGGCGCAAAATTATCTAGCCTGTTTAAGCTACTCGAGAAGGATAATGTACCCCCTGTAAATGGTACTAATTGACTTAAATTCATTGATAATGCGGATGTCATATATGATCTATTCACATATTTTTCACTCCCATCACCCAATGTAATGGGGGATATACTGTTTGTGATGTTTGGCAATGTCGCTGTCATCCTTATTTGGGGAAGAATCTGGATCTTAAATAACCGATTATCGTACTCGTTAATCTCCTTCTCTGCCTCAATTATATTAATATCCAATGTTGAAGAGCTCATATTCAATAAGTCGGTAAGAGAATAAGATTGTGCGCTCCCATTCAAGCAATAAATAAGTAAAGATAGGAATAGACCAATAGTGCGTTTATTATCCATGTTTTAATTTGAATTTTTCCTTGAACCATGAAAATTTAACCTTCAGACGTTCTCCATTTGGAAACTTTAAAACTAATCCTTCTCGTTCGTTCTCGTTTATTTTAAGATAGTACTCTAAACTGTGGTCATTAGACTTATGTTGTATTTTACGGAAAGATAATGAAGGAGCTTGTTTTATTACGCTCTTTCCCGTCTTGCTGTCAACTATATCAATTAGAAATAGGTCTTCCACATTCCCATAGTTCAGTAAAAGAAAATCATTTGGATATATTATCTCAAATAGATAGGTGTATTGCTCACACATAGAAGTAATATCACACAAATGCTTAGTGTACATTATAGATGTTCCCTTTAGTGCTGGAGCAGAGATAAAGGAGTCCCTTGTGGCAATATACGGCTTTCCGTCAACAAAATACGTAATTCCCAAAAAGCCATCCAGTTTCTCGGAAACTTCAAACTGTTTATCAAAAGCGCGGCATTCGGGGAATAATTGTTCATATTCAAAGAACTTTTTTAGCGGATATGAGACAATTTCACCGTCGTCTTTCGTAATAAGTCCTCGGCACCACATGGTAAGTTCGTTCCATGCTTTTTCTTTCTTGCATTTATCCGTATAATTATAAATATAGAGTCCTTCAGAAGGATGTTTCTCTTCATGTAGCCATCCGACAGCGACTAAACGGTTCAACAGTCTCGGGTTAATTCTATTTCCTCCATCCCAAAGAATAGCCGCCTGTGATAATTGGATAATAGAAATAGCCTCTTCTATCCCACAGAGTAATACCTTGTCTATTTCAGACGAGTCATTACTGCTTTTATTCGAGAATTTGTTTTTTGAAACAGATGCTTTATAATAGAACAGTTTCCTTTGACAGAATTCTGTGTCAATTGAGCAAATGTATTCTGTATTTTCGATGTCCTTTTCATTTATTCGTATCCCCGTTTCTTCCTCGGTCTCTCTGATAGCGGCCTGCAAGCGACTCTCTCCATTTTTCACCTCACCCTTTGGAATGGAGTAAGTCCCGCTTCCTCTTTGTCTAACTAATAGAACCTTTCCTTCACAATAGACTAATAATCCAGCAGTATTCCTCATCTTTGTTAGTGTTTTAGAAAACGCTCCTGCCATTTCCAAATACTGGTTTCATAAACATGAGGTTGCTTCATTCGTTCATCAAAGTCAAAATATAGTGGTTGTGGGAAGAAAGGCTCGTCGCCCTTTGTGACCATTTCTTTCATTAGTTTTAGCCAGTAATCAAATCCCATCAAATAATAGAATTGAGGAATCTTATTCCTTATTTCAAGAAACATATTATCCCCCTTCTTCAAAGATTTTTCTATTTCCCCCAGTGTTATAATTGGAAGGGATACTCCCTGAGATTCCGAAAGGTCTTTATACCACCAATAAGAAGCCCGTTCATACTTCATGAAGCTATCTAACAACGAGTGTGCTTTAATATACCATGGAAACTTGATTTTCACCATTTCACCTGATTCAAAATAGATCACAAATCCCTCTTGGTTCTTAAGATTTAGGGCAGATAAGTCGTTAAAATCTTTGATGTCGCCATATTGACTTGAATAGTCAATACATGTTTTAAAACCAATGTTAGGGACGGGAAGTGGAGTCCCTGTGTTTTTGTCGATTACTCCTATTAAGACTAAGTCCCTCATATCTCCGTACTCAATCAGAACTCGCGTCTCTGGATAAACCGCTTCGAATACATATGTGTATCGCCGATCCAATAGGTGGAATAAATGCTTATATTTACTATGAAGAATCTTTGTTGCTTCAATAGCCTTAACATTGGTAAAAGAACGTTGAGTCGCTAAATATGGAATATTGTCAATCCAGTATAATGTGACCATTGTTCCATCCACCTTTTCAGTTATTCTGAAATTGCGACTAGGTATTCTTAATATCTGTTCCTCATTTAATAGTACCAGATCTTTTGAAATGTACTGCTTAAATGTCCAGAATTTAGCGAAAGGCTGTTCAATGACATTACCTTCCTTATCTAAAATGATCCCTCGACAAAGCTTACTCGTGTCATCCCACAATCTCTTTTTTTGGGGATTTTCGTAATACCCATATATATATAAATCAGCATACGGATGTTTCTCGCAGCAAACAATAGTTTCATTGACATATGTTTGCAAAACTGAATGGTCTAGCCTCATAATTTGTTAACGACTGGTAAAAGTTCACTTACACAATAAGGGAAAAAGCCAAAAAAGAATGCGTTCATAAGAGAACATGAAAAGATTGTGTCATAAGCATTGAGTAACGAAAAATATTTACGCTCATATCCCTCCACTTTCAACTCTGTGGAGACATCTTTAGGTATAACCTTTGATATGCTTTCTCTCCATTGAAAACATGTTTCATTCAGTAAATCAATAAGGGCGTCATAGTTCTTTCTCATCATTGTCATGTATTCGTCTAATATTTTAGAGATAATGTCTCCTTTAAGAGAATTGACTATAGGCCTCTGAGAAATGCTGGAAAGACTTTGCATAATTGTCGTTCTATAAACGGTGCTATTATGTCGTAAGAATTCCTCAGGGCTTTTGTAGAGATGTTTGGCGATAGCCAAATACTGGAGAAATACTTCCCGTATGACGGCGTCATTTTCTTTTTCGGCAGAAAATAATGGCAAGAAATGCGATGTTGACCAACTCTGAAGATGTGTTATGTTTCGAGACGGTATTGGATAATACTCCATTTTCATTGCATGCAGATTGAGTTCAGGGATTGTTTTAACGAGATATTGCGCAAAAGCCGAGTATTCGAAATGCTTGTTTAGCTCGCCCCAGCAAACATAAATCGACGACTTCCCGCTTCGGTTTGATGAGGAGACACAAAACGCACCCGCATCACTAACGTTGTTACTAACAATTTCTAAAAACGGAAATAGTGTCTTGCGAATGAACAAGAACGGATCATCAATATTGGCAAAACATACCACTAAATTGCCGTGCACAAATCGTGAGTCAAAACCATGCGCATGTACGTATTCCATGATGATTGGCATGATATGCAGGGTGTCCTTAATCACAATGGGATGATTGAATAAGCGTGAAACAACCTTTCCGCCATCAAACAATAAGCTCTTAAGTATATCTACCTCATACAAATGAATGAGATTAACATTCCGCGGCGGTTTATGAGCGTGTTTCTTTTCTTTAACTCCAGAGCCGGGGCTAATCGTAATGATCTGGCTCGCCTTATTGTCAGAGCCATGGGAGACAACCACTACCGGTGCCTCAATATAATCTTTGCTGAGCGCAACTGCTTCGATTATGCTATCCATTTGAGTCTATAAAGTAATAACCTTCTGATTATTATTATCCTCGCCAAGAGAATTCAGTCTTCTTCTAGAAGTAATCATTTCATAAATTTGATGATAGATTCTTGTGATTAAGCGTCGTTCTTCTGTTATTATTTCGGCCTGTCCATATACCGTTTCGGCAAAAGATAAATCTCGTCCAGAAGTACTCATTAAACCATTGGGGAGAGAAATCGATAACAGGTATCCACGGTCAATAGAATTCATGGAGATTCTTTCGACGGAGCCTTTAAGCATCCCGTATTCAGTATATGGATAAGATTCTAATTTAATATTCACGGGCTGGCCGATATGCACTTTCCCTGACATCTGTCCTGGAAGTAATGCCGTTGCATAAGTACTATTATTGGGAAATACACAGTTGAATACTGGATCTCCCAGATTCACATAGTCTCCTTCTGATAAAATGTTTGCATTTTCAACTATACAATGAGAGGGTGCACGAAATACATACCGATCCTCCCAGGCCCTTATTTGTGCAATAAATTCTTTGTATTTTGCCTCCATGTCTATACGCGAAGACTCTAATTCTTCTTCGTATTTCATAGATAACATGCGTATCTGTTGTTGGTTCTCTTCAATACCTTTTTCCTTTGCTATTATCTCTGTTTCTCCAGTGATTATGTACTTTTGTGAATTAAGGATGTTTAAACACGATTCATAGTATTGGCTTTCCGTAATCGCCTTTTTTAGATACAAAATAGAATCCTCTTCATGTTGTTTTTTCTTTATTTGCAGTTGTTGGACACTATTATAAAGCGAGGCTTTGTTTGAGGCTAACTCCTTAGTTTCATATTCTAACCTCTTTGACAGTAAAGCTAATTCACGATTATACTCATTATTGCTGTCAATGAGTCGCTTGTATTTTAGCATCGAATTTCTTAAAGCATAATAAAAAGAAGATAGTTCGCCCAATTGTATTTTTCTATCAATGGATGAAATGTCAAACATATAATTTGTATTCCCTGCCTCAATCACGTGTTTAAGATATTCGACATCTAAGTGGTCCGCCGAGTTGTCAATAACTGCCAGATACTGACCAGAATCAGCCCTGGCGGGGAGATTGTTCACTATAAAATGAATTCGTCCGACAGATTTTGACTTAAGGACAATCGGTGGATTGCTAGATGATACTTTTACTTCCGCTATAACAATATCAGGAGACTTTATGATAAAGCTCAACGACAATAAAAGAGCAACAAAAACGAAGAGGAAACAAAACACAAATAATCCCCATTTGCTTTGGGGACGTTCAATAACATCTCTTAATACAGGTGAATATTTGCTTATCTCCGACATCCTCTATTCTCCTTTTTTGAATAATCGACAGTATTCCCCATTCTTGCTCACTAAAGTGTCTGGTGAACCCATCTCAACCACGGAACCACTTTTCAGAACAATTATCAAATCGGCATTCATAATGGTTTCTTCACGGTGAGACACAATACAAATAGTTTTATTTGGGTATTTTTGCTTTAGCATTTTTACTACTGAATCTTCATTTCGCGCGTCCAAGGAACTTGTCATCTCGTCTAGGAAGAGGTAGTCTGGATTACCATATAAAGCCCGCGCAAGCAAGATTCTTTGTTTTTGTCCTTCGCTAACGCCTCTACCGTTTTCGCCTATAAGCGTATCGTATCCGTTTGGAAGTGCTTCTATTTCTCGTTTAATATTAGCTGCATCCACGGCAGCTATAACATCTTCATCCACAGGTTCTCGTCCATACACGATATTGTTATATATTGTATCGCGTGCTAATGTGCTATCCTGAGTAATAACACCACAATGAGATCGCCATGAATCTATTTGAATAGACGCCCTTTTCATTCCACCTAAAAGAATAGCACCCGTCGATGGATTATATAAGCCGGATAGTATTTTTAGTAGAGTACTCTTACCGCATCCACTCTCGCCAACAATTGCCGTGGTTTTTCCACGAGGAATCGTAACGTTTATGCTCTTTAATGCATAATTTTCACCACTATATCTATAATATACATTGGATAGTCGCAAGTCTGATGCATAGTTCGCTAGTAAGGTGTTATTTTCTACGGATTTACCATCATCTTCAGCCTTCATTTTATGTATGTCAGAAACTCGCCCATAGCTGATGGTGCTCAATTGTAGAGAAACAATCAGACTAACGATTCCCTCCAAAGGACTGGACAACTGACCTAGAATATATTGGACAGAGGACAACATTCCCAAAGTCATATTACCCTCTATAACTGATATAGCTGACAAGTATATTAGAATGGCGTCTTTTATTGCATTAATCGTTCCCGAGCCAAGATTCTGTAATTGTTCTACATTTAATAGTCTTATTCGAGTCTTATATAAATCAACTTGATTCTTTTCCCAAGCCCATCTTTTTTTATCTGATAGTCGATATCCTTTAATGTCAGAAATCTGCGTAAGAAATTCTATCCATTGACTTTGGTTTTTTGCTGTGAGGGAATAATACCGGATGTCCATTTTTTTTCGGAATGACCAGAAGATAAGGACCCATAGCACATATAAAGCACTCCCAATCAAAAATACATAAAAGATTATTCTGCTATAGATAAAAAGGATAGCCCCAAAAATGCTTATATTCAGAAACGAAAGAAGAGACGAAAACATCGTATTTAGCGCCATCGTTTCGATTCTATCAAAATCAGAATTGCGTTGAATGATATCACCCATTATTCTGCTCTCGAAATAGTCCATTGGCATTTTAAAGAGACGAATCAGGTAGTCAGACGTCATATTTATTTTAATTTTCGCGGCAAACTTTAATCCTAAAGAGCTATGCAACCAGGTTCCGATAGTTCTTCCTAGCGATAATGAAATGAACGCAATTAGAATCAAAAGGATAAAATTAGTATCTTGATTAGGAATACCGGTATCAATAATTGACTGTGTCAGAACGGGGAAAATGGCTGATAACACAGACAGAGCCATTAACACCGACGTTATTTGCAGTACTTGTTTTTTATAAGGGCTGATATATTGCCAAAAGAATTTAACAGCTTCATATATGCCGTCCTTTTGCTTATCAGATATTACTTGGTCGAATCGAATCGTCGGTTCACATGTAACGCAGACTCCTCTTTTTGTATGGCCAGAACCGGAGTCGTTTAACAACCAATTGTTCGCAAAATCCCTGAGCCGATACTTACGTAAACCGTCTGCGGGGTCTGATATGTATATGTTCTTGGATGTGATTTTATAGACTACGACAAAATGCCGTTTCTGCCATAGTACTACGCATGGTAGCGGAACTTCATGTCGAAATTTCCAGTATGACATACTATAAGGCGAACACTTAATCTCCAAAGCAGCAGCAGCTTCAATAAAATCATACAAGGAAGAACCTTCTCTTCCTGTATTCATTAGTTTTCGAATTCGCTCGGTCTCGATATACTTACCAAAATACTTGCATATAATTTGCAAGCATACAGGACCGCAATCTCTTGAATCAATCTGTCGATAATTAGGGAAACGCATAGCTACCTTTTATTAGGATTGTAAAAACATACACAATGTTTCATAGCGTTGAGGGTAACTAAGCATCATTATGTCATGTACGTGGAGTAGTATATAGCGAAGAAGTGTTTCGCGTTTATTTCCAGCGGGGCTGAGAGATGGGAAAAAAATCTCGGCTTCTCTTAAGGTCGAAACGTATGTAAGGCTGTGTTCAATAGCTGTTCTAATGAGAGCCTTACCAGGGTATTCTGAATCATTTCCTGCATTGTATTGTTCTTTCTTATTTTCCAGAGATGAAGATATCATCCTCAATTGCTCTATGTTATATATCCCCAAAGGGTCAACAGCATCTACGAGTATACTGTCTCGCACGGACTCTAGAAAAACCGTCCCATTCTGTAAGCGACTAGCAAAAACTTGATAGATACACATTGCAATTGAATACAATCGCTCTTTATTAGGAGTGCCTCCAGTGCGATATAAATACTTGTAAATGTCACAGAAAAAATGCGTTAACTCTCTCTGAACATTTATCCCGCCAAAGAAATAGCCAGAGGAAAATGCCGTCCGATAAGGATACAACATCTTTATCCCCATGCCGCGGCAGTACTCTAGTTTATGTTTATGGAAAACTAATAACTCTTTATATACTGAATTCAGATCTTCTTTATTGCCATATACACAAAGGTAGAGACCGGCATCTAACGCCTGGTTTGGCTCTATATTGAAGGAGTAATAAGTAATATTTGCAATTCGAGAAAACAACAATTCAATTTCATGCAAGAAACGGATTGTAGAGACTTGTTTTGCCATCCCGGGTATATAGACTATGAGATAGTCATTTGGCAGCGTATTAAATGACAGACCCGTAGTCGAGGCATTTTTCTTTACTGAGAAGTGCTGTATAATCCTTTGTGCTTCTGAACATAGGGGGCCGAATTCGTGCGTAGACACAGCATTCTCATACGTAGACATAAACGAAAGAAAAAAGCCATTGTCTGTAATTTCGCGGGCAAGATGCTTTGTGTCGCATCGCTTTCCTACTATTAGCGTGGCGACAGATAGTAATAATTCAGATGCAATCAATAAAGGACTATTCTCCTTGCTATTGAGCACCTCACTAAGAGACGCTATTTTTTGTATCTGATAATACACAAAATCATCAGGCGGAATCACTATGGTTTTTTGCAAAGCGGATAAATAATCTTGAATGGATAACAATAGTGGATTTGAATCACGGAGCAGATCATGACTATTTCTCCACATATTAATATAAATAGTCTCGCGTGAGTAAGCGTCGCAGATCAGATAATCTATTACCTTGAATCTTGGGAAATAAATAAGATGCAGTTGTTGCCCTTTATAAAAAAAACGCTCGGAATAAACATAAGTCACATATTTTGAGTGGCAGATGAAATCAACATCGGATGCGCCAGTTCTAGAGCCATTAATCGAGCTGCCACATAACAAGAAACTACTCTCCGGAAATGATATAATCTTTTGAAACAAATGCCACATCATAATAACAAAAAAGGGGTGCAGAGATTTATGATTGCAATTACGAAGGTAGTAGCGACCTCATCAAAAACAACCATCTCTGCACCCGGAAGAAATGATGAACGCATATTTAATGCGAACAATTGACCAATCCGAGCAAAGAAATTTCGTTGTTGCCTTCTCGATAAGAAAAATGCCACTTTTTCGTAATTAACAACACGAAAAACTCGCAAATATTTCGTAGCGTCTTTTGCTACGGCGTGAATTTACGATATTATTCACTATAATCCATGCGTGTCCACTAAAAGTTGTGGACGATTATTATAAAGTTTAACATTTAAAACAAACTTGGTTCACTTGAACCATCAAGATCATTGACAATATTGTAGTTAGGTTTTCCAAAGAGTTTATCAAGTGACGTTTTCTCTGTTAATGAGACACTTACGAGCTGTAGCATCTCATAGATAGGCCTGTTGATTTGCATCTTTTTCTGCACGATTGCCATCATACAATACGCGGTTATCGCAGTGTAGATTTGGATTCTCACAGCGTTCTCGGATTCACCCCAGAACTTTTTTATCTTCAGATGCTGCTTCAACCACTTGAAAAAGAGCTCGATCTGCCACCTGTTGTGGTAAAGTTCAGCAACCAGCATTGGGCTGATATCCAGCGCGTTAGTGAAGAAGATGAACTTCCTTTGCTGCTCTTCATCCCAGTAGATGATGCGCCTGATCTTCTCAGGATACTTCCATCTAGTCTGTTCGCTGTTCATGTACCCGATGGCGTCGGACAGGATACCGGAACCAGGAGGGAATCGCCTCGTCCATTTCATGGGTTTGAAGTCATTATTCTTCTTGCCTCTGACGATGAAGTAAGCACCGATGGCATTGATTCGGTATAGTCTCTGGAAGTCATTGTAACCCCTGTCGAAGATGTAGAACGAGTTCTCTTCGTACGGGATGACATCCATCGCATTCACATCGTTGACTCTTGCCTCAGTGATGTGGAAGAATGTCGGAATGGAAGTCTCTAGGTCATACAATGTATGTACTTTGATGCCCCCTTTTCGCTGATTCTTCCGGAATATGGCCCATTTGAAAGTCTCCAGACAAAGCTCGATAGTCGTTGAGTCAAAGGCATATACGTTGCCTCCAAGCTTGAAGATATCGGTTGCACGGCACTTTCGGGCCTCATCAATCACATGGTAAGCGAAGTCCTCAAAGATGCGATAATCACGGTTGTTGATGGCTTTAGACAGGTTGCTCCTCGTAACGTATGTGCCGAACCCGAGATGAAACG
>JAEEGK010019649.1_pt1 | contig 14462 bp, 10 predicted proteins | sample 8958771 | NCBI WGS metagenome assembly JAEEGK01 (sample SAMN16246547, study PRJNA631951) | gut metagenome | biome: gut microbiome; feature: rumen; material: SC-attached | host: Bos | place: Iran: Karaj | collected 2018-10
AATAATAATAAAATTAATAAAAATTAAAATAAATTGGGGCTTGGGGATTGGGGATTGGGCCCAATCCCCAATCCCCAATCCCCAATCCCCAATTCAACTTATTTAAATAATATTAAAAAAATAATAAATTAATTAAAAATTAAAAAAAATATAAATAAATTTTATTTTTATATAAAAAAATAAAATTATAAATATATTATTAAATTTTAATTAAAATATTACAAAAATTTTTGAATTAAATTATTAATTTAGAAAAATTAGAACTATTTATTATTAAATTAATTATAATTTTAATATAATATTTTATTTTAATAATTTTATTTTCTATTTATGGGAATATGTTTTTCAAGCAAAAATAAAAATAATTCTGCAGAAAAATTAGATGCAGACTACAAAAAAAATGGACCTGTTATTAAAGATAATAATAATAAAAATAAACAATATGAAAATTCTAACAATTTAAAAAGCAAAAAAAAGAAATCACCTAATAATATTAATATTAACAATGACAATGAATTCAATTCCATTGAAATAAAGAAAACAAATCCTGATTCAAATGACAAAAAAATTGATAAAAAAGAAAGCAAAAAAAATGATGATTTTTTTGAAGATAATTTTGTTGATGATTTAGAAAATCCAAATATTAATAATGATTTAGAAGATAAAAATATTGACAATTTCGAAAATTATAATAAACAAAAAAGAACTTATAATAATATAGAAAATAATCAAAATTATAATAATATAGAAACTAATAAACCTCAAAATGATGAAGAAAATAATGAACTTAATAATAATAATGAAAATAATAAATTTTATAATAATAATGAAGAAAATAATAAATTTAATAATAATGAAGAAAGTAATAATCTTTATAATAATGAAGAAAGTAATCAATTTTTTATTTTTAAAGAAAATATTCATAATAATCCAGAAAATAATAAACTTTATAATAACATAAAAAAAAATAAAGTTTATAATAATATAGAAACTAATGGAAATGGAACTCCTTTAGATAATATAAATTCTGGTAAAGAAAAATTATATAAAAATGATAATTATGATATTAAAAATAATTTTGATAAAAATGTAAAAACTTATATTAATACTCCAAATGAAGAAACTCCTGCAGGTTTTAATAATAATGACAATAAATTACAAAATGTGCCTTTAAATAAAAAAAAAAATGATGAAAGTAACCATAATTTTGATTTCAATAATAATTATGATACTCCTCCAGATTATTATGAAAAAAATAAATTAAATAATCCTCAATTAAATGAAATTAAAAAAAAAAATGAAGATAAAGAAGAATATTTTTATAATAACAATTCATCAATTATTGAACAAGATAGTATTGAAAATGAAGAAGAAGAAGAAAAAGATAAAGATGAAATCAATTTTAAAAATAATATTAAAGATAAAAAATATGATACTCCTGGAAATTATAATAAAAATAATAATCAATTACAAAATGTTGTTATAAATAATAATAATGATGAAAATGAAGAAAAAATTGTTTGTAATAAAAAACATGTTACTCCTCAAGATATTTATCAAAATAAATTAAATAATTTAGCATTAAATCAAATTAAAAATAAACAAAAAGATAATCAAAATTTTATAGATAATAAATATAAATCTCAAATAATTATCAATGATGAAAATTGTAATAAACAAAATAAAAAATTAATTAATTTATCTCAAAAAATCGATTTTAATGAAATTAAAAAAATGTCAATGAAATTATTAGATATTACACCAGCAATTTTTTGGATTGATAGTAAGATTAAAAAAGATGAAAATTTAAATTATATTAAAATTATTGAAACTTTCTTTCAAAAACCTGTGAATGCATTTGATAATTTAAATGATGCTTTTTTATTAATTAAAAAAAATTATAAATTTACTTTTATTTATATTTTAATTAGTGGAAAAATATATCAAAATTACTTAGATATGCTTCAAAAAGAAATAAATAAAATATATTGTATACCAATAGCTATAATTTTTACTTCTCCATATTTTAAATTGACTTTATTACAACAACAAAAAAATACAACAAAAACAATACTTTCAAAAAATACTTTCAATAGTATAAACGATAATTTTTATAATTTAGGGGGAGTTTGCGATAATTTAAATGATGTTATAATTTTTATTAGAAATTTTAATAATATTTTAGAAAATTTAATAAAAAATAGACAAGAAATTAAAAACACAGATGATATTGATTATTCAAATTGTTTTGTATTTGAATATGTTGATAATATAGACAAATTAATATTACCTTCAATTTATAATGAATTAGATGAATTATCAAATATAAACGATAATGAAATAGATAAATTTAATAAATTTTTTATAGAAAATCATTATATAAAAAAATACGATAATTTAATGTTACCTTTATTAAAATTCACTCATGTTCCATATGAAATTATTTCAAAATTTTGGATAAGAAGTTATACAATAGAAAGTACATTTTATAAAAAATTAAATAATCAACTTATGCTTAATTCGCTTGATAATTATAATCCTTTTATTAAAATGATGTATAAAGGTTTACAATTAAAATCTTTTAATTTATGTAGTAATTGTGAATTGTATAGAATTGCTTTAGTAAATAATAATGAAATTGAATTATTGAAAGATTATTTTAAAAAGAAAGTAAATAATTTACCTTCTTCGATTTTTTTTTGTAAAGCATTTTTATCATTTTCAAAAATTAAATCCAAAACATATAAATTTTTAAATATAAACAAACAAAAAATTAATGAAAATAAAATTCCAGTTTTATTTGTAGTAAATAATTTCGAAAAAAATTTTAATTTTTCTGACCCAATTTCAAGCAATGCGGATTTAACTAATTTATCTGATTTTCCAGAAGAACAAGAAGTTTTATTTTTTCCTTTTTCTTCGTTTACTGTTGAAAAATTAGCTGAAGAAAAAATAAATAATATTAATATTAAAGTAATTTATTTAGATTATTTAGGAAAATACAAAAATCAAATTGAAGAAGTTTTAATAGAAGAACCTAATATTAAAAATATTATTCATGAAATGATTATTAATAAAGAAAGTCCGTTTATTAAAGAATTTATTAAATTTGATTTTGTTCCTGAAATTGAAAAAAAAATTGATCAAAAAGTTGAAAATAAAATTATTGAAATAAATAAAGAAAAACAAAATAAATTAATAAATGACAGTGAAAATGAAATATTTGAAGAAATTAAAATAGAAAATTTCAAAGTTTTAAATAACTATGAAAAATTAAAATGTTGCATTATAATTTTATTAAATGATGAAAGAATTTGTTCTTCAACATTCAATTCGAATATTGAAATTTATAATAAAAGCACATTTAACACAGAAATAAAAATCGAAGCTCATAAAAATAATATAAATCACATTTTTCAATCCAAAAATAATAATATAATTTCAAGTTCAATTGATAAAACAATTGCAATAACAAAAATTTTTCCTGATAATTCATATAAAATACAACAAATATTATCAAATCATTCAAGTTATGTATTTAAATGTATAGAACTAAACAATGAAAAATTAGTTTCATGTTCGGACGATTTTTCTTTAATTTTTTGGGAAAAAACAAATAACTTTTATTCAAATGTTTACTCAATCAATAATTATAATAAAATTTACGACATTTTGGAAATAAAAAACAATGAAATCGCATTAGCTCAATTTTATGATAAATCTTTATTATTTTTAGATATAAATGATAAAAGTTCTTCTAAAACGATTTCTAATATTGATTTAACAGGATGGAACAATTCATTATTAATGTTGAATGATAGAACATTAATTGTTGGTGGGCATAATTTTATTTATGTTATTGATACTTTAAAATATGAGTTAGTAAATAAGCATGAAATTAAAGGAAACATTTGGAGTTTGTGTAAATTGAGTGAATTTTCTGTTTTGAGTGGTGATAATTATGGAAATTTAGTTCAATGGAAAATTTCTTCTAATAAAATTAAATTATATTCAAAAATGGATGGAATTCATGATAAAATTATAACTTCGGTTATTAATTTAGGTGATAATAAAATTGCTTCTTGCGATGGAGAGAGAATTAAAATTTTAAATGATTTAAATATATAATTTTATTTTATTATTTTTTTATAATAAATTTTAATATTTTTCTTAATTTTTAAATAAAAATGAAAAATTTAACGAATTCTCAATGTTATAATAATAGATTTGTTTTGAAATTATTTGGAAATTTGAATCATAATTTTTTTACTATAGATAATGATAATACTTTATCGATTAGTAAAACTCAATTAGATACTTTCGAAAAAAAAGGGCAAATTTCAAAATGGACTTTTCTTGTGAATCAAATTTATCAAAATGACATTTCTTTTGAAGAAATGTATGAAAATGAAATAGAAAATAATGATTTTTTTAATTATGAAAATTCAAATTATCGAACTGTAATTTTCATTGGAGATAAAAACGATTCTTTTAGTGAAAAACCTTATTTTGATTTTATTAGAAATTCTATATTAAATATTTTAGAATATAATAAAAATGATGATTTAATAACAACGATTAATTTCATTGAAATTACGAAAAAATCTGTTTTTGATTATTTTAATAATGTTGAAATAAAAAGTCCAAAAATTAATAATTATTCAGATGAAATTTGTATAGAAAAAATAAATCCGATTAAAATTAATGATATTTCAAATTTTGAAAATTTAATTGAAATTTCGAAAAAAAATATTATTAATTTCGATGAAGAATTGAATGAAAATTATTCAAACGAATCAACTAGTCAATTAATAACAATTAGATTATACAATAAAGAAAATAATATTTGTTTTATGAAAATTAATTTTGTTCTTTACAAAGCTTATGAAATTAATATTGAATTAAATAAAAATAGTTATAAATTATTTACAAAAGAAAATTATTCTTTTTTTTCAGGAATTCATAAAAAAATAAATTATCGAATTAATTATTTACTTAAATTTATTATAGATACAATAAAAAAAGGAAAAAATTTATTTATAATTTTAGCTCCATGTGAATATGAATACATAATTTTATTGCATGATTTATTAAATTATATTAAAATGCGGAAATTAATTTTGGAAAATTTTGAATTAGAAGATGAAAATAATAATAATAATAATAAAGAAAATGTTGATATTAATAAAAATTTAAGTACTGATGATAATTTATATTCAAATAATAATTTAGTTAATTTTAAAGAAAGTGTTTGTTCTGATTCTACTTTTATGAGTTCTACTAAGAAAGAAAATAATAAACGAACTGAATTAAATGAAGAAAGATTAAAAAGAATTTCAAATAAAGCGCAAATTTTTGATTTGTTAAATTTAATGGAAAATTTATAAATATTTTTTTAATTATTATTTTTTAAATATCAATTATTATTAATTATTAAAAATTAAATAATTATTATAAATTAAATTTAATGTTTTCTTTTTTTTATTTTGATTTTTATTTAGAAAAAAAACATTTAATTTTTGTTGTTTTTTATTTAATTTTAACTGTTTGTTATAAAATATTATTTCAATATTTATTAAAAGAAAAAAACACAAAGAAAAAAAATGATTTTTTACAGCGAAATTTTATTTTATTTTTTATTAATGTAATTCAATTTATTTTTTCTTTTTTTATTTACTATTTAAAAAACGAAGAAAAAAAAAATAATAATAATAAAATAAACATTAATGAAAGTAAAATTTCAAATAATGAAATTCCAAATTTGAAAGAAAAAATTAATATTAGTAGTTTTCAAGATTATAAAAAACCAAATGAAATAAAATTTTATAATTTAAAAATATTTTCTTTAATTTTCGTTTGTTCAATTTGCGATGTGATTATTTTTAATTTCAATTCAAAATATTTTTATCATTCAGAAATTAAAAACACAAATTTTAATAATATTATTAATTTTTCAACTTTGATTTTTTTTTACATTTTTAATAGAATTTTTAGAAATAAAAAAATTTATTTATTTAATTATTTTTGTTTATTGATTTTTATAATAACAAATTTTTTTTGTTTTTTTATTGAAATTCAAAGTTTGAAAACGATTTTTTTTTCGATTTTAAAAAATTTAATTAATATTTTATTTATTTGTTTATTTTCAATAAAAATAATATTTGAAAAAATTTGTTTAGATTTTAAAGTAAATCCATTTAAAATAAATTGCATTGAAGGTTTGTTTGAAATAATAATTTTTGGTTTCATTTGTTTTGTTGATATTTTTATTAATGTAAAAAAACAAGAATATAAAATTTTTTATGATTCTTTAGAATTTTTTTATGTTATTTTATATTTTATTTTGATTATTATTGTTTATTTACATAAAATAATTGAAATTAATTTGTTGAATAATTATTCAATTTATTTAATTTTTTTTGGTTATTGTTATTTTATTTTTTTGAATGTTTATTTTATTGGAATTAAAAATTTTGATTATTTTTATTTTTTTATTTTAATTAATGATTTTTTGACCATTTTTTCTGTTTTTATTTTGAATAAAATGATTGTTTTAAATGTTTGTCATTTGAATGAAAATAATGAAATTATGTCTAAAACGAATTCAATTGATGAAAACAAATCAAATTCTCAAAGTTTTAATAATAATTCAACGATTAAATCAGAATCAAATGATTCAAGTTTTATTTCAAATAATAATAATAATATAAATAAAAATAATATTTAAATCAAAAATTTTTTATGAAAAAATTAATTCAAGTTCAAAAAATAATTTAATTTATTATTATTATTAATATGTATATTAATTAAATTATTAATATAAATAAATTAAGAGTTTTAATTTATAAAAAAAAAATATTTTTTTTATAACAAAAATAAAATTAAAAAAAATAATAATAAATTTAATAAATAATGAACGACTTTCAAATAATATCAAAATTAGGTGAAGGAGCTTATTCAACAGTTTACAAAGTTCGTCGTTTTCAGGATAATAACATATATGCATTAAAAAAGGTAAAACTTTTAAACTTATCCGAAAAAGAAAAACAAAACGCTCTAAACGAAGTTCGAATTCTCGCAAGCGTAAAATCTCAATTTGTAATAAGTTACAAAGAGGCATTTTTCGACGAGAAAGACAGCACACTTTGCATAATAATGGAATACGCAGACAACGGCGATTTATATCAAAAAATCGTCGAGCACAAAAAATCAGCGAAATTTTTTGAAGAAATTGACATATGGAAAATATTCATTCAATTAGTGAAAGGTTTAAAAGCATTACATGAACTAAACATTTTACATCGGGATTTAAAATCCGCGAACGTTTTTTTATGCACGGATGGCTCCGCAAAATTAGGTGACCTTAACGTATCTAAAGTAGCCAGAAAGGGGTTAGGGTATACCCAAACGGGCACCCCCTACTACGCATCTCCAGAAGTATGGAAGGACCAACCTTATGACAACAAAAGTGATATATGGTCTCTGGGGTGTGTGTTATATGAAATGATCACCCTTCGACCTCCTTTTCGCGCGGAAAATATGGAGGGGCTATATGCTAAGGTGATAAAGGGGCATGTGAATAGGATCCCTGAGAGGTTCAGTCAGGATTTGTTTACTGTTGTTAAGATTCTTTTGCAGGTCAGCCCCGAAAAAAGACCCAGTTGTGAGCAGATATTGAAAAGTTCGATTATTAGGGAGAGGATTGATTATTTTAAGGAAATTGAAGGGATTAATAATGATGAAAGTGGGGATGAAAATAATCTTTTGAAAACGATTCGAATTCCGAAAAATTTGCTGTTTTTGAGTGATAAATTGCCCAAGCCGAATTATAAGAAGGTTAATGTTAATAATAAAAGTGCGGTTAATAGTAAAAATATTAGTAATAGTAATTTTGGGAGTATTCAAAATAATTATAGAAGTTTTAATAAGGAGAAAGAAAAAAATAAACTGGAAAATAAATTGCCGCCGTTGAAGATTAATTATAATATGAAGAAAAAGAAGGAATTTGAAAAAGAAAAAGAAAGAATTTTGAAAAGAATTGAAGAAAAAGAAAGTGATAGTAATAAAGAAATTAATATTGAAGATAATAATAATATTAATAATAATAATAATGAAGAAAAAAAATATTCTCATAGAAATATAAATTCAATTGATGTTAATAAAAAAACTATTGAAAATAATGATGAAAATAATAATGAAAATAATAATAATGAAAATAATAATAATGAAAATAAAGAAAATATTAATAATTACAATCAAGAAAACATTGAAAATAACAAAAATAATAATAATAATGAAATTTATAATAATAATGAAAATAATAAAGACAATGAAAGTGAAGGTCCAAAAATAATAAACATTCGTTCGAAAAGAAACATTTTTTCTCCGAAAGACAAACCATTAAACATTAATTTAAATTACATGAAAAAGAAAAAAATGGAAAGCGAAAATTTAAATAACGAAAGTAACATTTTAAATAATAATAATAATAATGAAATTGAAGTTATTAAAAATAATCTTAATGAAAGAAGCAAAATAAATAGCAAAAATCAAAAAATGAAAGAATACAAAGAAAAAATAAAAAATTCTTATGATTATCTTCAATATAATAATATTTATAATAAAAACAAATTAAAAACAGATTTGCCTAATTTAGAAATCAATAGTTATTTAAATAAAAATAATAATAATATTTATTATAATAATAGTAATAGTAATTCTTTAAGTCGAAGAAGTAAAAATAATAATAATAATAATAATGAAATTTATAAAATTTATTCGACTTACATGAAACTTTCAAATAACAATAGCAATCAAAACATAAAAATGAATAAATATCGTTATAATAATAATAATAATAATAATAGAAAAGAAAATAATTACAAATATAATTATAATAATTATTTAAATATCGAAAAATATTATGAAAATATTCACAAAAATAATTATAATTATAATTATAATAACATTTATAATAATCGTTTGTATAATAATAATAATAATAATTATTATTATAATTATAATAGAAAAAGAAACATTCCTGAAGTGAAAATAATTCCGAAAAGAAAATTGAGTCCGATTAAAAAAAATTATAATTATTATTAATATAAATTATTTTTATTTTTTTAATTAAATATTTTTTTTTTAACTATTTTTATTTTAAAAAAATGTCTCAAAGAAAAATTTCAATTAATTTTTATTCTTCTGTTTTAAATGACATTAAAATTCCAAATGATTTTGAATCATTAAAAAATACGATTTTTTTGGAATTTTGTTTGAATGATTTTGACATTAAAGAAATAGAAATTTTTTATTATGAAAACGACAAAAAAAAAATTATTAATAATGACGAAGATTTCAAATTTTTTATTGATAATAATAATAACAAAAATTTAAATGTGAAAGAAAAATCATTTTTAATAAAAAATTTACCGAAAAAAAATTTCACTGAAAAAATTACAAATTTTGTTTCGAATGAAATTGAAATTGCAATGAATAATATTAAAAATTTGATTTTAAATGAAGAAAATAGAAACGATGAAATTAATTTTAATTTGAATGTTCATTACGATTTTTCTTGTGATGAATGTAAAAAAAATTTTATTTGTGGCTATGTTTTTAAATGTTTGTTTGATGATGTGAATTTATGTTACAAATGTTCTTTAAATCATAAGCATCCGATGTTTAAAATTAAATAAATAATTTTATTATTATTATTAAAAATTATTTAAAATTAAAAATATTTTTTAAAATTTAGTTAAAAAATGAAAAATTCTTTGAGAAAAAATTTATGTGAAAAATATTTTTTTTATTCTGATTTGAAAAGGAAAAAATTTTTGTATGAGAAAATTTATAAAAAAAGATTTTCGATTTTTGAATATGATTTGGATGATTTAAATGATGATTGGAAAAATGTTATTAATGATTTAAATTCGAATGAAAAAATTATTAATTCATTGAAAAAAATTCATTTTTTTTTGTTAGAAAATTGTGAAATTGATGAGGATTTTTTATTAGAAAAAATATTTAATTTAATAATTGAAAAAGAAAATTTGAATGAAATTATAATTTATATTTTTCAAATTTTGAATGTTTTTTATGAAAATAAAAAATTGAAACATTTTCTTTTAAATCATGAATTTTTTTTAAATTTTTTTCATAAAATTTTACATAATGCGATTTTTAATATGAATTTTAATGATTTTTCAAATGATTTTTTTTTATATTCGAATATTTTTAAATTTTACAATTTTTTAAATTTAATTTCGTTTGATTTATTTTTAAAAAGTTTCAATGAAAAAACATTAAAAATTATGCTTGAAATTCTTATTAAAAACGAAATTAATTTTGAATTAAAATTCGAAATTTTATCAGAAATTTCTGATTATGTTTCAAATAAAAATGATAAATTTACTTTTTATTTAAAAAAATGTGAAATTTACAAATATTTAATAATTTTATTTGAAAATTCCGAAAATTTAAATGAAAAATTTTTAAAAGAAATGTTTTTTTTATTATGTAATTTAATTGTAGGCGAAAATAAAAATTTCGAATTTATTTTTAATTCTTGCATTATAAATAAAATTTTTTACTATTTGAAAACGAAAAATTTAAATTTAAAAATTGAAATTTTTTGGTGTTGCGCACAATTTGTGAGTTTTGATAATGAATTTTTGCCATTTTTAATAAAAGAAAAAAATTATTTAAAAAATGTGATTTTTGATTGTTTGAGTTTGAAACAAAGTCAAAATTCAAAAGTTTTTTTTTGTATTATTGAAGCGCTTGTTGAAATTTTAAAAATATTCGAAAAAAATAAAAATTTGTATGAAAAATATTTTTATCAAATTTTCGATATTAAAAATAAAATGGAAGAAATTTATTTTAATAATAATAATAATAATAAAAAAATTGATGAATATTTAAATTATGCAATAAAAAAAATTGAAAATTTCGAAAAAAATTTAATTAATTAATTATTATTATTTTTTATTTTAATATTATTTTAATATTATTTAATTATCAAATTAAATTATTGAAAAAAAATTTTATAAAAAAAAATGAAAATAAATTGGAAAAACATTCATTATTTAATATTAATAACAATAATTTTTAATTTTATTTTACTTTATTATTTAAAAGAATCTTCTTTAAATGTGAATGAAAATGAAAAAATAATAAATAAAAATGAAACTATTTTTCTTTTAAAAAAAAAAAATTTTCCTGAAACAAAAATCAATCCTAATGATTCTGTTTCGCAAGTCGCTGAAAGCATCGGTGCTCAAGGAAAAGTTCCACAAACGACTTATTTAATAGAAAATAATACTAATTTTAATAATAATTTTAATAATAATATTAATAATGAAGAAAATAATTTAATTCATATTATTTTAGCTTTATTTTCTATTATTTTAACTATTTTTATTATAAATTTTCTTGTTGAATTGGGCGAAAAACAAAAAAAAACTTTTTCTAACAACAATAATAATAATAATAACAATGAAAATTCAGTTACGAATTACATTTTAATGGACGAAGAAGAATTAATTTAATATTTAAATAAAATAATAATTTTAATTATTTTAAATTAATAAATATTTTAATTTTTTGTTTAAAAAATGAAAAAATCAACTGGAAAAAAACGTTCGAATAACAAAAAAAAAAATGTTAATAAAAACATTGAAGAATACAATAGAAAATTTTATAATATTGATAATAATCCTCGAATTCCTATTAACACTGTGACTAGTGCGATTATTAAAAATGATGCTTGTGATGAAGATTTGTATGAAGTTGATTCTGATGATGAGAAAAAAATGTATTATGAAAAATTGTATGAAAACACGCAAATTGATGAAGATTCAAAGAAATTTTTATTAATTTGGAATTTGTTTATTGAAAATGAAATTTTAAATTTTGATAATTATTTTTTAATGGTTTTGAAATTCATTGAAAATAATAAAAATTTATTATTACAAGAAAAATTTAAATACATTTTTTTTTACCACATAAAAGTTTTGTATAATTATTCAAAAATTAACATTGAAGAAGTGAATAAATTATTAATTGCAGTTTCTGAATTGGAAAATGAAAAAACAAAATTTGAATAATTATTTTTATTAAATAAATTAATATTTTTTTTTTAATTTTTTAAGTTTTTTATTATGGGAATTCAAAATTGTAAAGAAAAATGTTTTAATAAAAAATTTTCAGATTCGAATGATTTTAATTTAAATCAAAATGAAAATTTTTTAAATTATTCTTTTAAAAATATTTTTAATACTAATTTCAATAATGAAAATGACATTAAATTTTTTATTGATTCTTTTAATAATAATAATAATAATAAAAACATTTTAAATTACATTAAAAAAGTTGAATTAATTCAAAAAAAATTTCGAGAATTTTTATTAAGAAAAAATAATAAAAATCACATAAAAAATCAAATTGAAATTAAAAATTTTAATTTCAAAAACGAAAATGAAAATTTCAATAGCGAAAATGAAAATTTCAACAGCGAAAATGAAAATTTCAATGAAACAGAATCAACATTATTTTACAATAGAACAAAAAATTCTTTTTTTTCATCCGATCCAAAAAAAATTTCATTTCAAAACGAAAAATTTCCTCATTTCAATCTTTTTTCAAAGCACAAAATTAAATATAAATATTATGGTTACATTACAAAATCAAACAAAAAAAAAATAAAAAACGGTTTTGGAAAAATTTTATTTTCCGACAAATCATCTTTCGCAGCTTTTTTTACCAACAATTTCGCAAACGGCATTTGTTCTTATTTTGACAACAAAAACGGCAATTTCGTCGGTGAATATTTAAAAAACATTCCAAACGGATTTGGAATTTTTAGTTCAAATTTAATAAAAATCACCGGAAATTTCAGTCAAAATAATTTTTCAGGCATCGTTGAAGAAAAATCACCCAAAAATTCCTTTTTTAATTACAATTTCCGCGGAAATTACATTAACAACAAAAAAAACGGAATTGGAACTTTCATTTGGGAAGATGGCACAATTTACGAAGGAGAATTTGTTAATAATGAAATGACTGGATTTTGTATTATAACTTACCCAAACAATAATAAATTCAAAGGTGAAATTTTAAATAGTAAAATGAATGGTTATGGTGAATTTTATTTTAATAATGGGAAAAAATATTTTGGATTTTATAAAAATGATAAAAAAGATGGTTTTGGTTTGTTTGTTTGGAATGTTAAAATTCTTGAGGCTTTTGTTGGTTTTTGGACCAAAGGTTATCAATGTGGACCTGGCATTAAAATTAAAGGAGAAAATTTTAGGTATGGAATTTGGAATAAAAATAAAGAAATTTGGGTGAAAGGACCGTGGGAATTTCAAAAACATTTGAAATATAAAAATTTGAAATATTTGAGGTTTTTTAAAATGAAACAAAATCAAATTTTGAAGTTTATTTTTAAGTTAATTCAAATTCCGATGGATGAAAATTAATTTTTTTTTTTATAGATTTTTTTATTTAAATTATTTTTTTTTTTTTTTATATTTTTTGCTGGAATGTTATTTTATTATTGATTTCGGTTTCGGGTTGTAATTTGGAATATTTAATGTTTTTGATTGTATTTTTTTTTATAATATAAATAAAAGCTAAAAATAAAGCAATAATAATTATTATTAAAATTATTAACATTATTTTATTAATTAAATTTATTTCTGAATTATTATTAAAATGATTATTATTATTATTATTTAAATGATTATTATTATTATTATTTAAATGATTATTATTATTATTTAAATGATTATTATTATTAAAATGATTATTATTTAAATGATTATTATTATTATTATTATTGTTTAAATTATTATTTGTATTGTTTAAATTATTAAAATTATTTTTAATAAAAGAATTAAAAATTTCATATAAATCATTTATTTTATTTTTATCTTCTTGATTCATTTGATTTTGTGAGTCAGAATTCATAATATCAAAAATATTTTTAAAATTTTTATATTTTTCTTCTTCTTTTTGAGAATTTTCAAATTTTATAATATTTTCCATAATTTTTTCAAAAAAAAGTTTTTTTTCTTCATAAAAAATTTTGTTTTCTTCTTTAATTTTTTTTATTCCTTCTTTTAAATTATTAATTAAAATTGAAGGCAAATTAAATAAACCAGAAAAATCAAAATTTTTTTCATTTTGAGAATTTTCTTGCCCAAAAACAATAAAAAATAAACAAATCAGAATTAAATGCAAACTTTTCATTTTAAATTAATTAAAAATAAATTTATAAAAATAAAATTTTAATTAAATAAAATCAATTTTATTTTTATTAAATCATTTTTTAAATTATTATTATTTTTTTCTTAAATTAAATAATTATATAAATATTATAATTTAAAAAATAAAATTGGGGATTGGGGATTGGGGATTGGGGATTGGGGATTGGGGATTGGGCCCAATCCCCAATCCCC
>JAEEGK010019651.1_pt1 | contig 14460 bp, 6 predicted proteins | sample 8958771 | NCBI WGS metagenome assembly JAEEGK01 (sample SAMN16246547, study PRJNA631951) | gut metagenome | biome: gut microbiome; feature: rumen; material: SC-attached | host: Bos | place: Iran: Karaj | collected 2018-10
CCCAATCCCCAATCCCCAATCCCCAATCCCCAATCCCCAATCCCCAATCCCCCATAAACAATATTATTCTATTTTTATTTTTATTTTTAATTGAAATATTTATTTTTTAATTTCAAATTAAAATAAAAAAAATGCGAAGAAATGATAAAAGCGGGAAAAGAGAATTTTTTGACCCAGACAATTTTGAAAAAGAGTAAGAATTGATTAAAAAATATATTAAAAGAATAGGAATTAATTATTTAGAAGAATATGAATCATTTGTAGGATATTTAACAAATTTAAAAACATTTTCAATTTCAAACGATGGTTCAATGCAACCAAATCCTTCAAACACTTCATCAATAAATTCTTTGTCTTGTTTATTATTATATTTTCATTCAGATTCTCCTGATAAATTTGGTAATATTTTAAAAAAATGTATTTTTAAATACGAACCATATTTTTATATTATAATTAAAGAAAACATCATCGAAGATTTTCAACAACACATTTCAAAACGTTTTGAAGGAAAAATTTCATCTACGGAAATAATAGAAAAATTAGATTTAGATATGCCAAATCATTTAGCGGGATTAAAAAGAAAAGCATTAAAAGTAAATTTTAAAAATATTTCTAATTTAATAACAGTTCGTAATTATCTTCGACCAATCGTAGAAAAAAACAAAGCTAAAGAAAAATTTTTATCTTACAGTGAAATATTAAACCCTTCTGAAAAAATCGATATTTTAGAAAAAATAGAAGAATTAAGAGAAGATGATATACCATATCATGTAAGATGTTGTATTGATAAAGAAATTCGTTGTGGTTTATGGTATAAAGTTTCATATGATAGAGATAATGGATGTTTATTAGAAAATCTACCAGAAAAACTTACAAAAAATCCAAGCACTGTTTTAGCTTTCGATATAGAAACCACAAAAGCACCTTTAAAATTTCCTGACCCGAGAATTGATAGTATAATGTTAATTTCATATATGATAGATGGAGATGGATTTTTAATAACAAATCGAAGCATAATTTCCGAAGAAATAGAAGATTTTCAATACACTCCAAAACCTGAATTTGATGGACATTTTCATATTTTTAATGAAAAAGACGAAGAACATTTATTAAAACGTTTTGTTAATCATTGTAAAGAACGTAGACCGAATATTTTTGTTACTTTTAATGGAGATTATTTTGATATTCCTTTCATAGCAGAGAGACTTAAAGTTTATAATATGAATATTGAATCTGCTTTGGGGATTCAGAATATAACAACTAGTAGTAAACCTGGTGAAGGTGAATATATGGGAAGATTTTCAATACATATTGATTGTTTATATTGGGTTAAAAGAGATGCTTTTTTACCTCAAGGTAGTCATGGATTAAAAGCAGTAACTAAAGTGAAATTAGGTTATAATCCTATTGAAGTTGATGCTGAAAAAATGTTACAATCCGCAAAAGAAACTCCAAAACAATTTTGTGCTTATAGTGTTTCTGATGCTTTGGCAACGTATTATTTATATAAATTAATGATACATGATTTTATTTTTGCTTTATGTACTATTATTCCAAGCAATCCTGATGAAGTTTTGAGAAAAGGTTCGGGAACGTTATGTGAAGAATTGTTAATGGCTCAAGCTTTTCGAAGGGATATTATTTTTCCTCCAAAGCAAGTGACTGAATTTGGTAGATTTTATAATGGAAATTTAATAGACACTGATACATATATTGGAGGAACCGTTGAATGTTTAAATGTGGGTATTTATAGAGTAGACATTCCAACTGAATTTTATTTTGACAAAGACGCTTATAATTATTTAATAGAAAATATAAGAAATTTCATGAATTTTAATTTAGAAATTGAAAATAAAGGAAAATATAAACCAGAAGAAATAACAAATTATGAAGAAGTTTATAATGATATTTTAATTAAATTAAAATCTTTATATAAAATAGCCTCAGAAAATAAACCAGTTTCAATTTTGCCTATTATTTATCATTTAGATGTTGGTGCTATGTATCCGAACATTATTCTTACTAATAAACTTCAGCCAGTTGCTATTACAAATGATCAAAGATGTGCGAAATGTTTATATAATAAAGAAAAGGATTGTAAAAGAGAAATGGAATGGAAATGGAGAGGTGAATTATTTCCTTTGACTCGAAGTGAGTTTGAGTTATTAAAGCATCAATTTGAATTTGAGTTGTTAAATTCTGTAGATGATAATGAAATAGAAGATTTGAATGTTAATGATTATTATAAAAAATTAATAAAAAGAATTAAAACTTATTGTAGTAAAGTTTATAAACAAATTCATTATAAAAAAATAGAAAAAAAAAGCGACATTGTTTGTCAAAGAGAAAATAGTTTTTATGTAGACACAGTAAGAAATTTTCGAGATAGAAGATATGAATTTAAATACAAAGTAAAAGAATGGAAAAATAAATTAGAAGATGCTTTAAATAAAAAGAATAATGATGATATTTTGCATGCGAAAAATATGATCGATTTATATGATAGTTTACAATTAGCACATAAAATTATATTAAATAGTTTTTATGGTTATGTTATGAGAAAAGGAAGTCGATGGTTTTCAATGGAAATGGCTGCAATGACAACTTATCAAGGCAGTTGTATTATAACAGACGCAAGAGAATTTTGTGAAAAAATCGGAAAACCTTTGGAATTAGACACTGATGGAATTTGGAGTTGTTTACCGAAAGGTTTTCCTGAAGGTTATAAATTAAAAACAATAGATGGAAAAAAAATAAATTTTTATTTCGCGCAGTCAATGTTGAATAAAAGAACATATGATAAATATAGTAATCCCATTTACAATGAATTGAAAAATAATAATAATAATAATATTGAAATTGATGATGAAGATGTTGATATTAACACCAAATCAAATAAAAAAATTCCAACAAATGAAGATTGGGAAATTCGTCGAGAAATGTCAGTTTTTTTCGAAGTAGATGGGCCATATAAATGCATGGTTCTTCCTGCGGCGAAAGAAGAAGGAAAAATGTTAAAGAAAAGATATATAGTTTTTGACTTTGATGATAAAATCGTAGAATTAAAAGGATTTGAATTAAAGCGTCGAGGTGAATTGAAAATAATAAAAATTTTTCAAGAAGAAGTTTTTACTCAATTTCTTCAAGGAAAAGATTTAAAATCATGCTACGATTATTGTGCCGAAATCGCAAAGCGATGGTATAGTATTTTAGAAGCGAAAGGTTCACATATTTCCGACGAAGAACTTTTAGATTACATCGAAGAATCTCGAATGATGTCGAAAACTTTAGAAGAATATGGCAACCAAAAATCAACTGCTATTACATGTGCGAAGCGTTTGAGTGAAATTCAAGGGAGTGAATTATCAAAAGAAAAAGGTTTATGTTCTAAATTCATTATAAGTAAAAAACCAGAAGAAAGTCCAATTGCAGAACGAGCAATTCCAACTATAATTTTTCAAAGTCCTTTGAATGTGAGAAAAAAGTTGCTTAAAAAGTGGTTGAAAGATTATAGTATTGAAGATGATGTTGATATGAGAGATGTTATTGATTGGGAGTATTATAAAGAAAGATTGGCAGGGAATATTTTAAAAATTGTTATTATTCCTGCTGCGATTCAAAAGATTGAAAATCCGTTTCCGAATATTAATTATCCAGAATGGGTGAGTAGATTAATGAGCAGGAAAAAAAATGAGCAGAAAAGTTTGAAAAATTTTTTTAAAGAAATTAGTAATGTTGATAGAATGATTAGTGTTAGTAAAGATTTTGAAAAGTTGGAAATTAGTAAAAAAAATGATGTAAATGATAATAAAAATAATAATAATAATGTTAAAAAGAATAAAATTGATAAATTTTTGAAAAAAAAAATTGAATATGAAGAAAATAAAATGGATGTTGAAGAAGAAAAAAACGAACAAATTTTAATTAATATTAATAATGATTTTAATGGATGGTTAAAACAACAAAAACGAAAATGGAAAAAAAATAGAAATAATAATAATAATAATTCAAATATTAATAATAATAATAATAATAAAATTTCATTAACAAATTTTATTTCAAATCCAGACATAAAAAATTTATTTTTAAATAATACAATTCATATCATTCAAATAAAAGAAACTTCTTTTGGTAATTTAACTTTATTTGCTTTAATAAAAAATTTAATGGTTACTTTAAACATAAAAACAAAAAGAAAAATTTTTATTAATTCTTTTAAACAAAATGTGCCTGAAATTTTTCAACATGTTAAATATTCTCTTCCTAGAAACAAACCAGTTTTAAATTTGTATGAATTCACATTAGAAGAAAAAGATTTCAAAGAAAAATTCAATAATTTCAATGATTATTTAATTAATCCTGTGATTGAAGGTGTTTATGAAACGAAAATTCCTTTGAGTTTTACTATGATTAGAGAATATGGAAATAATATTAAATTAAAAAATAAAAATGACATTAAAATTAATAATGTGAATAATATTTTCAATTTCGATTATAATGATTTTGATACTAAATTTTTTAATAATAATAATAATAATAATATAAATGAAAATATTAATAATATTAATGAAATTGAAAATAATATTCATGCTCATATTAATAAAATTTATTTTTATTATTCAAATTGTGGAAGTCGACATTTTATTGTAATTTTAAGATTTGATATTTTTAAATGTAATGTTTATATTATTAATCCTTTAATAAGCAACATTGAAATTCCTTCATTGAAAAAAATGATAATTTCTCATATCAAAGAAATTCAATTAGAATTTAATGTAGATGAAATTAATGATTCTAATAATAATAATAATAAATATTTTGAATTCGATATTGAAACAATAACAAAAAAAGATTTAAAACAAACTTTAAAAGAAATTAATACTTATTTATTTTCAATATTACATAATAACATTTCTAACAATAATTTACCTAAAAATTTTTCAATTCCAAACATTATTCTTTTTCAATCAACATTATCCATTTTAAAACTTATTCAATTAGGTTTAAATTCATTAAATTTCTTCCCGATTTTTTTATTAAATTTCAACATCGAAGACAACGAATTTCCAGCATTAGATTGGATAAAATATTGCACTAACAAATTTACCGAGCATTACATAGATTTAAGTTCAATTTATTCATTACGAAGTTCGATTTCAATTTATTGCAACATTCCAATTTGTAATTTATCAAACGACATTATTTTATTTAGTTTGGATGTTTTATTTGCAAGAATTTTAAAATCTAGTAAACAAATTTTGTGGTACAGCGAAAACGGTTTTCCTGATTTAGGGGGTGGTGATTTTGATAGAGATTTTATGGGAATTAATAATAGAGTGAATTTTATTAATGTAAAAAAAGGAGGAACTTATTTAGGCTATTCAGCTGAAATTGACATTGGACTTTTTTGTGCAAACGCAGTTCTTGAAAGTGAACATTTAAAAGATTATTCAGGAAAATATGATAATTTAGGTTACATTGAAAATAAAAGAATTAGTAATGAAATTAGTAATACTAATAGTTTGCCTTATAATGAATATATAAAAAAGTTAGAAAGATATAAATTAGAAAGAGATGAATTTGTTTTAGGTTCAAATGCGTTTATAATTATTAAAAAAATGATTGAGAAATTTCTTGAAGATGTGACAAAATATGAAAATCGCGCGGCTGATTATTTATTAGTTCATTTTTATCGATGGATTTCTTCTTTTGAAAGTAAATTTTACGATCCAGTTTTGTATAGATTGATTCATTTATTAATGCAGAAATATTTTAGTATTTTAGTGAAGAAAATAAATGAATTTGGGTTTGATATTATTTACGCTGATAATAAAAAGATTATTATTTTCAATGGAAAAGATAATTTTAGTGAATTTCAAAATGATGTTGATTTGTTGTTTAAATATATAAAAAAAATAACTATTTTTAATCACATTAGTTTAGAAGTGAATACATATTGGAAATTATTAATGTTTAGAGATTTGTTTAATTATTCTGGAATTTTGGCGAGTGATTTTGATGATAATTTTGATAATGAAATTAATAAAAATCCGAAATTAATTAGTAAATGGACAATAGGCGAATTTTTACCTTCGATTTTAGAGAAAGATTTTATAAGTTTAATAAGTGATTATTTATTGCGATTGTATAAGTTTTTTTATAATAAAGATAAAGAAATGTATGTGAATTTAAAAAAAACGTATGGAAATGTTGATATAAAATCAGATGAAATTAATATGATTTTTTCGAAATTAAATGATAATATAAATTTAATTGAAAAAGAAAATGTAATAAATAATTTTAAAACATTTTTAATTACTGATTATATTTCAACGAAATTATTTAATATTCTTCCAAATATTATGATGAAAAAAAGAGATTATGATGATTTTGATTTAGATGAAATTGACGATGAAGAAAATGAAAATGATAATGAAAATAATAATGACGATGAAATTAATCCTTTATTCACAAAAGATGATTTTAATGATTCTTTCATTGAAGAAGAAGATTATTACAAAGACAATAAAGAATTTATTGATGATGAAATCGATGCTAAAAATTACAAACAAATTGTGAATAAAAATAAATCTTATAATAAAAATAACAAAAAATTTAAAAAAGTTTCTACATTATGGAAAATTCCTGAAAAATTAGGAACTTATAATTTAGAAAATCGTTCGAATTTAGGAATTGAATATGTGAATTTCATATCAGAAATTTTATCTTTAGATAAAGAAATTTACACTCCGGTTTTTAAAATGAAATCGAACTGTTTAAAATTAATTGGAATTCAAGATTTTAGCCCAGAATCAATATTTAAAGATCCATGTCGAAGTTTTATTTTAAACGACGTTATTTGCGAAAGTTGCAGCAACAACATCGACATTGATTTTTGCAGAGATAAAAATTATTTATTAAACAAGAATTTTTATTGTGAAAGATGTCATAGTTTTATTGATAAAAACATGATTGAATTTATGATGATTAAAAAGGTTCAAATGATGATTAATAGTTATTTTAGTAGTGATTTAGAATGTAGAAAATGTAAAAATCAAAAGAGCGAATATTTATTTGAACGATGTCAATGTGGCGAAGAATTTGAAATGGATTGGAAAGAAAATGTGAATGGATTAGGAATGGATTTAAATAACGTAGAAAATATGGATGATGTAATTGAAGCAATAATGTCAATATGTAAATATTATAATTTTGAAAATTTAGCTGGATTATTAGAAGATTTTATTAATTAATTATTTAATATTATTTTATAAATTAAAAAATAATTTTTAATTTAATAACTTAAAAAATAATGTCAACTCCAACGATTAATATTAATAATTCAAATGCTCCTAATCAAAATCCAACTGAAAATTCAAACATTCGAGAACGAATTAGACCAATAATTTCTCAAATGTGTTTGGACATAGTTTTAGACAAACCTTCTAATATTACGTTGTATATGATTAAATGGCTTCAAAATTATGGAGGATATTCTTCAAATTCATTAACAATAGATGAAAAATCTGAATTAACGAAATTAAGAGAAGAACTTAAGAAATATAGAAAATATGAAGAGCATGAAAATAATTTCAAAGATGATAATTTCAAAGACCCAAAAAATAAAAATAAAAAAATGGCTGTTAATGTTCCGCAAGATGAAAATGAAGAAGAAGAAGAAGAAAAAGAAGATTCTGATGTTGATTTTGATTTAGATGATGATGATTATATTAAAAAACATGTTGCTTTAAAACCTCGAAGAGGAATTTGTGGAAAAGTTCATGGAACGCCGCATCCGAAAAAACCAGATGAAAATAAAAAAAAACCAAATGCTAATAATAAAGATAATGATGAAAATAATAGCAACAATAATAATAATAAATTTAATGATGATAAAAAACAAGAATCTTCTTTTAAACCAAAAATTTATCAAAAATCACCAGAAATTAAAGAAAAAATCAAAACAAATTTATTAAAATCAATTTTATTTAACAATCTCGATCAAAAAGATTTGGATGTTATTATAAACGCAATGGAAGAAAAAAAATTCCCTGAAAACACAGAAATTGTAAAACAAAATGAAATAACAGAAAATGTTTATTTAGTTTATGACGGAAAATTAGAAGCATACAAATCATTTGATAAAACTCCTCATTTAGTCAAAGAAATTCAAAAAGGCGATTTATTCAATGAAATTAGTGTTTTATACAATCACAAAAATCCCGCAACAATAAAAACAATAAACGAATGTACTTTATTTACATTAGATCGAAACACATATGTGAATATTTTAAAAGAAGTAAGTAAAAATAAAAACATTTACAACGAAAATATTTTAAACAAAATCGAAATTTTTTCAACATTAGAACCGAATGAATTGAATTTATTAGCAAATAACATAAAAATTAGTAATTATCACAAAGGAGATTATATTTTTCATTCAGGCGAATATGGAGATGTTTTTTATTACATAGAAAAAGGAAAGTTATTTACATATAAAAAAACTGAAGCAGGAAAATTAGAACAAAAAGAAAAAGAATTGAATGAAAAAGAATATTTCGGAGAAAAAGCGCTTATTAATGGCTGCGTTAGAGAAAATAGCATTATTGTTGCTAGTGACACTGCGACTTTGATTGGAATTGATAAAGAAACTGTGAATAATTTGATTGGTCCGATGGATGAAATTTTGAAAAGAAATCCTGATGTTTATAATAAATATATTCCTAATAATAATGAAATTGAGGAAATTATGAAAAGACAAAGAGAAGAAGAAGAAATGAAAAGAAAAGAAGAGGAAGAAAGGAAAAAAAGAGAAAAAGAAGAAGCTGAAAGAATTAAAAAAGAAAAAGAGGAAGAAGAAGAAAGAATTAAAAAAGAAAAGGAAGAAGAAGAAAAAAGATTGGAACAAGAAAGAATTGAAGAGGAAGAAAGGAAAAAAAAAGAAGAAGAAGAAGAAAAGAAAAGAAAAGAAGAGGAAGAAGAAAGATTAAAAGAAGAAGAAGAAAAGAAAAAAAAAGAAGAAGAAGGAATTGAAACTAAGAAGGATGAAAATTATAGTAATGGTCCTTTCAATGAACCAAGTGAAGATGCTGATTATGGTCCTGAAGAAATTGATCAAATTAATAATGATAAAAAAGATGAAAATGAAGAACATAATGATGAAAATGAGGAAAAAAAAGATGAAAATGAAGAAAAAAAAGATGAAAGTAAGGAAAAAAAAGATGAAACTGAAGAAAAAAAAGATGAAACTGAAGAAAAAAAAGATGAAAATGAAAAAAAAGAAGTAAATGAAGATGAATTTTATATAGAAAAAGAAGAAAAACCAGAAGATGAAAATAAAAATATTTTAGGTGAGGAAAAAGAAGAAGAAGAAGAAAAAAATAAATTAGATTGGTTAGAAAATGTAAATGAAAATAAAAATGAAGAAGAAAATAAAAAAGATTCATCAGTAAAAGAAGAAATTGAAGAGAAAAAAAGTGAAAATCAAATTGAAGAAGATAAAAAAATTGAAGAAGAAAATAAAAATGAAGATGAAAAAAAAAGTGAAGAAGAAAAAAAAACAGAAGAAAATCAAATTGAAGTAGATAAAAAAAGTGAAGAAAATCAAATTGAAGAAGATAAAAAAAGTGATGAAAATAAAAATGAAGATGAAAAAAAAAGTGAAGAAAATAAAGATGAAAAAAAAACTGAAGAAAATGCTGTTAAAGAAGAACATGTTGATGAAGAACATGTTGAACCAGAAGAAATAGAAAAAAAAAGTGAAGTAGAAAAAAAAAGTGAAGAAAATAAAGAAGAAAAAAAAAGTGAAGAAAATAAAGATGAAAAAAAAAGTGAAGAAGAAAAAAAAAGTGAAAATGAAAAACCTGATAGTGAAAATTATGATTTCGAAGAAGTTAATAATGATGATAATAATAATAATAATAACGAAGAAAATAATAATAATAACGAAGAAAATAATAATAATAATAATGAAGAAAATAATAATGAAAATAATAATAATAATAATGAAATTGTTGTTGGAAACACAAATATTGAAGATGATTTAAATAATGAAAATAATGAAAATAATAATAATAATGAAAATAGTGAAAATAAAGAAGAATTTTATATTGAAAAAAATGAAGTAGAAAATAATATTGAAGGATAACAATAATAATATTATTTAAATGAAAAAAATATTTAAATATAATTATATTATTAATAATAAATATTAAATAATTTTATTTTTTATATTAATTTTTATTTAAAAAAAATTAAATAAAAATAAAAAATTCATTAAAATTATATCAAAATTTAAAACCTTTATAAAATATTTTTAATTATTACTATTATTATAAATTTAAAAATATCAAATAAAATATACAATTAAATAAATAAATAAAAAAATTTTATTTACATTTTCATTATTATTTTTTATCTAAAAAGATAATTTATAATTGCAATCCATTGATTAATTTTATTTTCATCATTACTAGAAAAAATATAATAATTATTATTATCATTATTATTATTATTATTATTTTCTTCGAATTTTTTTTTAAAATCAAAAGTTTTATTAAAATTATCTTTAATTATTTCAATTTTTTTTGGTTTTCTATGATCAATATTAATATTTGTATTAGTAAATAATCTATTATTATTATTTCTAACATTTTTTTCCATAAAATTTAATGTTTGAAATTCAATAAAAAAACTATGATTTAAAAGTTTATATTTTTTATTATTATTTTTATTAAAAACATTACATTTATTTATATTAAATAAACTTAATCTAACTAAAGGATTTTTTAATCTATAAAAAATTTCTTTTGATCTATAAATTTTTATTTCACTGTGCGTTAATGTTACATATTTTATGTTTGGAGCAATTTTTTCAAAATAATTTTTTTTTGATGTTAGTAAAAATTCTGTTTGTAATAAAATTGTTGATTCTTTTTTGTTTGATAGTAATTCTAATGGAATAAAATCTTGAATGTTTAATAACATCCATTTTTCGATTTTTGTTGATGATCTTAGAGATTTTGATGTTAGTTTGTTTGTGTTTGGGGAATTTATTTTATTGTTTATTTGGTTTATTAAATTAATTTTATTATTATTGTTATTGATGATATTATTATTATTATTAAAATTATTATTGTTTTCATTATTATTATTATTATTATTATTTTCATTGTTGTTATTAATAATAATATTTTCATTGTTATTATTATTGTTTTCAATATTATTATTATATTCATTTATATTATTATTATTTTCATTAATATTGTTATAATTTTCATTTATATTATTATAATTTTCATTTATATTATTATTATTATTATTGATATTTACATCATTTTTATTTTCTTCTATTACTTCTAATGGATTATTTCTTTTTAAAAGGTTTCTAAAAATGGAATTTTTTTTTTCAATTCTTTTTTTTTTAATATTATTATTATTTTCATTATTATTATTATTATTTTCATTATTATTTTCATTATTATTATTTTCATTATTATTTTCATTATTATTTTCATTATTATTTTCATAATTTTTTTCATTATTATTTTCATTATTTTTATTATTATTATTTTCATTATTTTTTTCATTATTATTTTCATTATTATTTTTATTATTTTTCATCAAACTATTATATTTATTATACAAAGTTTTATAGCTTTTTATACTTTCCCAAAACTTCAAACACACAACATATTTATATCTATATTTTAAAGAAAAACTATTATTATCCAATAAAATAGAGAAAATTTCAGCATTTGGAGTTTTATTAAATTCTTTAACTTCAAAACCATTCGGAAAACAATGTTCAATAATATGTTCATCAATATCAATATGTTTTTTATGAATATCAGGAAATTTAGAAATTACAATAGGTTTAATTTCATCATAATATTTTTTATTTATTGTTTTAATATCACTTTCATACAGCCATTTATTCATAAAAATTTCTGGTTTAGTTCCTAAAACCATAAAATAATCTACAAAATTATTGCATTGATTTAAATGATCTAATAATTTAGATTTTTTTTCATTATCACTATTATTGTTCATAATATTTATTTTTTTATTTTTATTATTATTTTTATTATTAATAAAATATTAATTGATTAATTTAAAATTATTTTTAAAAATTATTTTTTTTTTTAATATGAATTTTTTTTTCGTTAAATAATTTTATTTATAATAATAATTTTTTATTATTAAATATATAATTTTTTAAAAATATAATGATAATTATTATTATGGGTTTTTGTATTTCAAAACAAAAATTAAAACCTGAATTTAATGTAGAAACAGGAAAAGAAAATAATATAGAAAATGAAGTTTTTGAATTTTCAATAGAAAATAAATTCAAATCGCCTTTTAAACAAATTCAAGAGAATATTAAAAAAAATATCGATAATAATAATACTAAAAAAGAAAAAAATATAAATAAAAATCAAAATTTAGAAAATTTAGTTCATTTTTCTAATTTTGGAAATAAAAAAGTTACAAACACAACTTTAATTCAAAATAATATTAAAGATTTAAATTTAAATAATGAAAATAATGAAAATGATAATAAATATAATGAAAGTAATAATATATAATTTTAATAAATATTTATATATGTTATAAATAATCTTTCATATATATTTAATATAATATTAACTTATAATTATTAAAATAATAAATAAAATAAAGAAAAAAAAATTTTTTATTCTTGTTTATCAATAAAACCTTTTTTATATAAATAATTTTTATTTTCTTTCGATAAAAAATTAAAATTTTTACATTTTTCTTGCAAATATTTTTTATTTTTCGATATTTCAATTAATTCATTATAAATATATTTATATATACAATTTTTACTATTAAGTATTTGTTTATCATTTGTCATATTATCATCATCAATATTATTTATTATTGGTTCAGGAATAATTTCTGGATTGTAAAGTCCAATTTCTGTGTCTGAATACAAATCAAAAACATTTTCATATGAAGGATAATTATCATTTATTAGAATTATTTTATCATTTATTATATTATTTTCTATATTATTTTCATCACTTATTTCATCATCAATATAATTTTTATTAATTTTAAAATTTTTATTTTTAGTTTTATTATTTTTATAATATGAATCTGAATTTTTTTTGGAATTTTTTTTATATTTATTATTTTTATTTTCTTTCATATTTTAAATTTAAAAATATTAATTATTTTTAAATAATATTTATAAAATAATAATTATACACAATAATTTTTATTATATTTATAAAATACATGTTTAAATTAAATTAAAAGAAATGTTTAATAAATTAATTTTCCAAAAATAATAATTTTTACATAATAAAACAATCATTTCATATTATTAAACATTCACATTTATTTTTTTCAATATTATTATTATTAGAATTTATTGAAAAATCATCTTTAGAATATTGTAACATTTCTTTATTTTTTAAATAAAAATTTTTTTTTAGTTTTAATTTATTATAGTTATTTTTTATATAATTAATTCTATTTGAAAAAGCATAATCTATATTATTATTATTCATTCCATAAAAAAAATTAGTTTTAAATTCTCTGTTTATTAAATTGAAATTCTTTTTTGAATGAATATTAAATTCTTTTAATTTAATTGGATCTTTATTAATATAAATATCTTTCAAATAACTTTTTTTTTTATTATAATTTTCATTACGAATATTATTTATTTTTATTGAAGTATTTGTATTTTCTGTGTCATAATTACTACTATTTGTATAAAAATTATTCATATTATTTTTATAATTAAATTTGTTATTAATTTTATTATAAGAACTTATTTTTTCATTGGTAAATTCATTGTTTGTTTTATCTAAAATATTATCATTATTTTCTTCATCTTCTTCTTCGAAATTAAAAAATTTCTTATCATTATTAATTTCGTCTGATATTTTTATAAAATCGTAATTAAGTTCATTAATTAAATTTTCGTAATTTTTAATGTGAGATTTTGATATTTTTTTTATATATTTATTTAAATTTTTTAAATTATTGTTTTTTGTTGGAAAAGCAATTTTAAATAAATTTTCTATTTGTTCTTTATTATTTATATTATTATTATCTAAACTTTTATTATTAATAATTTCATTTTCTTTAAAAATATTATTTATTTCTTTAGAAGTTTCTTCTAAATTATTTATAAAATAATCACATATTTTTTCATTTTTAAACTTATCATTTTTACTGAAACTAATTTTTTTCTTTTCATTATTAATATTATTCATTTATTTAATATATAAAAATAATTAATAATATATTATTAATTTAAATGAATATTTATTTAAAGATAAAAAAATATTAATGAAAATTATAATATAAAATTATTTTATATGAATTAACTTTTTAAAAATTGAAAAATATGTTTATAAAAGAAATAAAATATCAAATTATAATTATAATTTTTTTTAAAGAAATAAACAAAAGATATAT
>JAEEGK010019654.1_pt1 | contig 14458 bp, 9 predicted proteins | sample 8958771 | NCBI WGS metagenome assembly JAEEGK01 (sample SAMN16246547, study PRJNA631951) | gut metagenome | biome: gut microbiome; feature: rumen; material: SC-attached | host: Bos | place: Iran: Karaj | collected 2018-10
AAATTTAATAATAAAAATAAACATTATTCAATAAAATTTTTAAAAATATAATTAATATTTTAATTTTAGAATTTTAAATAAAAAATATTTATTTTTTTAATTATTAAATATAATTTTAAAAAATAATAATAATTTTAAATAAAATAACTGCAAAAAAATAAATAAATGGACACATCAATAGATTTAGAAAAACAATTAAATTTAATAGCAAAATACAATGGAATAACACTTAATTTAGAAGAAAAAATAAAATTAGAATACGCATTAACCGAACTAAAAAACAAAGAAAAAAACGAAAAATTATATTTTTGGGGAAAAATAACCGGCGAAGATTCCGATTATTTTATAGCAATTGGAGTTAATTTTAAAGGTCATTATGAATTTCCCGAAAAAAAATATTATTTTTGTCAATCATTAACATATAACTTCGAAGAACTACCACCAACATTTGAATATCATGATAAAGACTTTTTAGATACATATTATAAACCATTAAAAGGTAACCCAACTTTAATAATAAAAAAATATAGTGACCCTCAACCAATTCCTGAAGGAGGAGCACAACCAGAAAATCCCCCTGAAAACCCTCCCCAAGAAAATCCAGAAAATAAACCTCCTCAACCAACAAATGAAAATCCCGAAGAAGAAAATTTAGATGACACAGTTGAAGAAGTAAAACAACCTGAAATTATAAAAGAAAATTTCACTGAAAAATTAAAATTATCTTATTTAGTTAGACAAATCGATTATGATACAGGCATTATCCCAGAAGGTTATTATAAATTAATCCCAGAACATGAAATAAGAATAAATAAAAGTTTTAAAGGTTTAAATAAAGATGAAATAAGAGATATATCAAAATGGATGCATTTTAGAAGAGTTTCAGAATGTAAAAGAAAAATTATTGAAGAAGATGAAGCAGTTTTTAGAAATGATATTTTCGATTCAATAACTGAAGATAAAGTAAAAGGCTCATGGAGTTTTGAATTAGACCCCACAAAAACAACATGTAATTTAAGATCTTTATTATGGCCTGGTTATTTTGCTTTACATCAAGCTAATACTAAAACTGTTATTGGAATTTATTTCGGAAATGGATTCAAAAACGCTGAATTACCTTTTATGGTTTAAAAATAATAATATATAAATAATATTATAATTATATAATAATAATAATAATAATAAATTAAAAAAAATTTTTAATAATAATAATTATAATATAAATTATATTATGATAATAAATATTTATTTATTTTTCTTTATTTTAATAATATTCTTCTTCTTCTTTTATTTTAATTCCATGTTTTTTACAATATGCTCTATAAAAATCATCAATTAAAATTGGATAAAATTCGGCACAATTATAATCATTAGGAAATGTATTTGCTTTATTTAAAAAAAAATCTAAAAAACATTCCCATTCATCTTTGGTTAATTTTGCTTCTTTTTTATCTTCTTTTAAAAAAGTTAAAATATCTTTTGTTATTGGAAATTGAGGTGCAAATAAATCATTAAAATAAACTTCTACAACTTCATAACTTATTCCTTTTGCATTACCAACATTAAATTTATATAAAAAATTATAAAAATTTTTAAAATCATCAGAATATAAATCTAAAAGTTCTTCTTTTATGCTTATAATATTATTTTTTACACCTTTTAAATCAGAACAATTAAAATTTGTTAATCCTGTTATATATTCTTTCTCAGTAATTTCTTCCATTGATTTTGCATTACATTTATAAAAAAAATATGTTATAAAAATATCAGTATATATATCAATTCCTAATGTTTTACCCATTTTTTCCATTCCTTCTTGTTTTATTTTTTTTTCTTTCATATCTGCATAATTTGCGAAATCTCTTTTCATTAAATTTTCATCTAATTTTTTTTTCCCATATCTGCTCATATTTAAAATAAAAATATATTAATAAATTAATTATTTATAATTCATCTATTTAATATATTTATTTTTATTTATATTTTAAAAAAAATTGAATTTAAATTTAATTATTACATTCAAATTTTTTTATTTTATCTTTTATATTTTCTACCAAATAACAAATGCTTTTTATTTTTTCTTGATCTTCTTCATTTAAATCATCAATTTCAATTGAATAGCAAGTTAATGTTATTTTTTCTATTAAATCTTCAATACCTAAATTTATAATAATTTTTAAAGATTCATTTTTTATTTGTTCATTTGGGTTCAATATTAATAAATTAATAAGATTAGTTAAATCACCTGAAAGAACAATAAATTCATAATAACTAAGCATATTATTATTTAAAAAGATATTTAATTTATTAACTGAAATATTTATTAAATTATATTGAGACATTAAAATTAAAACAAATTTTTCAGGCAAATTTTTTGCAAATAAATATAAAGTAATATTAATTTCATGAAAAATATTAAAATTATATTTATTACTATATTTCATAAATTCAAATAATGAATTAACATTTTCAATATTTTTAAATATTTCAATACAAATTTCTTTTTCAATATGAAAATTATTTAAACACCAAAAACTTTTTTCTCTTTCTTCATTTGTATATTTATTATTTTTTATAATATTTATTAACATATTATAAATACCATAATTATATAATTTTCTAACAATTTCAATATTATTACATAATAAATTCCCAAAAAAAATTAAAACAAAATCGAGAAAATTACATTTTTCATCTAATTCTAAATCCAAAATAAATTGAATAATTTCATAATCAAAAAAATTATTTATTATTGTTTCATTTGATGAATATGATAAATTTCCATTTATTTTTATAATATAAGCTAATAATTGTAAATTTTCATTTTTTTTTAAAATTTCTTGAAATTGAAAAATTAATTTTATAATTATATTTTGAATTTTTAAACATAAATCACTATTTTTTTCTATAAAATCTTTATTTTCAAAATTTGAAATAAATTGTAATTTATTTTCAATATAAAAAATATTTTTTTCATCAAATGAAAAATTATCAACAATTAAATTTAAAAAATTTTCATTTAAAATTATATTTAAATTAGTATTATTTTCAAAAATTATTATCGAAAAAAATATACATAAATTATTTAAAATATTTTTATCATTAAAATATTTTTCAAATATTAATTTATAATTTTGAATATAATTATTTTGAGACAAAAAATAATTTTGCATTTTTTCAAATTCATCATCATTATTTTCATCATCATATAAAAAATATTTAATAAATTCAATAAAAACACTTAAAATTAAAGTAACTAAATAAATAATATGTAAATTATTTAAATATTTTGGAATAATTTTTTCATGTAAAATTTTTATTAATCCTTTATCAACAATTTCATTAAAAATATTTAAATTTTCTAATTCATCTTTTATTGAATTTAATGAATAATAAATAATTTCTAAATTATTTATTAATTCTGATTCATTATTATTATTATTTGATTTTATTTCTATTTGATTAAGAATATAAAAAAATTTTAATTTATCATTTTCATCATTTAATTTTAATCCTTTATTTTCTTCATTTAAAATATTATTATTTTCTATTTTTTTATATCTTTTTTCATTTAAAAATTTATTTAACTTTTTTTTTCTTAATGTTAGTTTTTTATTATTAATTTCATTATTAACATCTATTAAATTCAAATTTTTTAAATTATTTTTTAATCTATGATTTTCAATAAATTCTTTATTTTTATACATTTTAAATAAAAAATTAAATTATTTAAAAATAAAAACTTTTTAAATAATAATTTTATAAAAATGAATCAGTTTCTTGAAAAAATATCAAATCAAAATGATTATGAAATCAATAATTTAAATAAAGAAAATAATACTTCAAATTCATTTTCTGAAAGTTCATTATCATCTGATAATGAAAAAATAGAAAAAAATGAAGAAAAAGAAAGATATGATAAATTATATACAAATTTAATAGAACATTTTAATAAAAATAAATTTCGAAGTGTATTTTCTGAATTAGAAAAAAACAAAGAAGAATATTATAAATGGAATTTAAAACATAATTTAATTTTTACTCATTTACAAATAAGATGTGCATTTCAAATAATAGATAAAAAATTTATTGATTACGGTGAATCAAAAATAATAAAAGGAATTTCTCATTGGTTAGAACATATTGAAGACTTAATAAATAATTTTATTTTATTAATTAATTTATTACCAAAAAAAGAACAACCTGATCAATATGAGTTATTAACATTATATTATATAAGTAATTTATATAATCATGCACTATTTAATATTCATAATAAATTATATCTTGAAGCTACAGGTCATTTATTAAATTGCCATAAAATTATTCAAAGTTTATCAAGAGAAATAACATATCCTGATATATTACATATGAGTGAAAAAATATATTTAACTTTAACTGTTTTATTAATATCAGATAAAAATTATTTTTCAGCAATTAATTTTTTACAAGCTATTTTATCAATATGTTTTAAAGAATTAGATATAATGATATATAATAACAAAAATTCTTTTACTAAAAAATATAAATTATCTTCTATTTCATCAATTGATGTTTTTTTTAATATGTCAACATGTTTTTATTTATTAGGTGTATGTTTTGAAAAAATACATGATTTAGATAAAGCTGTAGATTCATATAAACAAGCTTATTGGATAGCTAAAAAATTTTTAATTAATGAATATCCAACAATTGAAAATTTTTTATATTTAATTCATAATAGAATTTGTTCGCATTTTAAAATATTTCTAATAGTTAATCAAATAGATTTAGATAATATTATTTTAGATGATGAATCAGGAAAAAACAAAAAAAAATCAACAATTTTTGTAGATGATAATAAATCAAAATTAGAAAAATTCAATAAAATTGAAAAAATTGTTGAAAAATTACACCCAACAAGTGTTGATGATGATGAAGCAGATTTATTTAATGATGTAGGAAAAAAATCAAAAACAAAAAAAATATTAAAATTAGTTGGAAATGTGAAATTATATAATTATTTAACAAGCAATGATTTTAAACCAACTTTAACAAATGAAATTAAAAATTTAAGATTACATGACGTTGATAAAGATACAAAAAGAAAAATTCAAAAAAAAATATTTTATATCAAACAAGAACAAAGATTAGAACTATTAAAAAAAAAAGAAAAAGAAAAAGAAGATAAAAAAAACGAATTAAAAAAAATAAAATCTCCTTCAAATTCAAGAAATTTTAATTCATTTAGAATTAAATATAAAAATTCTTTAACAAAAAACAATGATAAAAATATTTATCAAAATATAAATCAAAATTCAACTCAATATAATAATTTTTATTCACCAACAATTCAAAGTTATTATAAACCAATTAACACTTCAACAAATTTAAATTCAAAATCAAAAAATAAATTTTTAACTTCAACAACTTCAGGATTTTATACATCAACTTCACCAAATATTATTAATTCAAGTAGTTCATTAACAAAACCTTTAAAAATTTCATATGATAAATATGTTTTTAATAAAAATTATAGAAAAAAAATTAATTTTATAGATAATCAAATAACAAAAGAATATAATTTTCAAAAAGATTTATTACATTTAAAAAAATTTGAATATTTAAATATAGAACCTTTTGAAGACCAAAAAATAAAAAATGATGTAATGCTATTTTATAATAATCGTTTAGGCGAACAAATAAAAATTTTTCAAGAAAAAAATAAAAGCATAAAAGCATTTGAAAAAGAACAAAAAGAACAATTATTATTAAGTAAATTAAAATATCTTTATCAAGAAAGAGCTTGTAAATCATTAAATTATAAAGATAGAGAAAAATATATTGCTTTAGTTAAAAAATTAGATAAAAATCAAGAATTTTTATTCACTCCTAAAGAAAAAAATAAAATAAAAAATAATCAACCACCTGAAGAAAAAAAAGAATATACTGAAGAAGAATTAAAAAAATTAAATGAAAGTAGAAATAAAGATTTCATTAATAAATTAGAATATGATATTGAAAATATTGATAAAAGAGAAAATTTATTGTATAAAATTTATAAAAAAAAAGATGAAAATAATAAAAAAAATACTCTTGAAACAAATGATTCTATAATATTATTAAATAATAAAAGTAAAGATAATATAAGTAAAAAAATAAGTAATAAAAATAGTATTAAAGATAAAATTGAAGCAAAATAATCAATTTTTTTAAATATTTTATATAATAATTTAAATAAATTTTTTAAATAAAAATTTTAAATAATAAAAACATATTTTTAAATATAACATTTTATTAGAAAAAATAATTTTATAACTAATAACATTATTTAATTAAATAATTATTTAATTTATAAAAAAAAAGTAAAAAAAAATGATTAAAAACAAAGTATCTACTACAAGTAAAAATACAGAAGATTCAAGCAATGACGTTAATGATATATACAATGAATTTAGTCTATTTTATACCGATTTAGATGAACTTAAAAAATTAGATGATAACAAAAAAATAAACCAATATTTATTAAAAAATTATAAAACAATAAAAGATGAACAAGAATTTATTTCATTTTTTTATAATGGAGATTTTAATGAATATAATAATTTATTATCAAAAGAATTTTCATTAGTTGGAATTTATGAAGATTTATATTATTATCCATTTTGGATGAGTGATAATAAATATAAAGAAATAATAACAATATTAAAACAAAAATATGATATTTTTTATTGGAGAAGAATAAAAGGAGATGGAAATTGTTTTTATAGAGCAATTTTAATAATTTATTTAGAATATTTAATATCAGAATCAGTTAAAACAAAACGACCTTCTTTATTTTTTAATTTAGTTAAAGATATTTTATTTATCGAATTTCCATCTGAAAAAGAAGTTTTTCATAAAAAATTAATTACAGTATTATTATTCATATACGAAGAAATTAAAAATCAAAGTCCAAAATGTTTTGATATATTATATAGAACAATTAATTTAAGTGATTCAATTGAAAAAAGTATAATTTATTGGTTAAAATTAAAAATAAAAAAATTTTTAAAAAATAATTTGCATCTAGAAATTAATGGAATAAAATTAATTCAAAGCATACCAGGAATTGATATATCAAATGATAATATATATGATGAAAAAAAGATAGATGAATATATCAATAATAAATTAATGAAAATGAATGAATATGCTGAAGGGTATATATTATATATAACTCCCTTTTTATTGAAGTGTAATATTAATATTTTTACTTTATATGGTCCAAATGTTTCAGTTGAAAAAATGTTATTTTATAAAGATTTAAAATATAAAAATGAGGATAATTTTTTACCTTATTTAAATAGAGATTTTGAAATAAATATTTTATTTAAATCACCTCATTATGATTGTTTATCAAATATAAATTTAGTTCAACAAATTAATAATATTTATGATAATAAAAATTTTATTTTTTTAGAAGGAAGTTTAAATGAAAATGAATATGATAAATATAAAACAGAAGTTTTAGAATATAATTATAAACATAAATATGGAAAAAAGCATAATAAAAAAAATAATAAAAATTTACTAGAAACTAAATTCACAGAAAGTGAAAATGTATGTGATAAATGTAATAAAGAAAAAACATTACAATTACCATGTGGTTGCATAATTTGTGGAAATTGTTCTTATTTAGCAATAAAAACAAAAAAATTAATTGAAGGTAATTTAGCAAATAAAATTTGTATTTGTAAATGTGGTTATGAAATAAGTGAAAAAGATTGTAATATGATTCAACAATTTATAGATGAAAATTAATTATTTTTAAAATAATTTTTTTTATATAAATAAATAGAATATAAATATTTTCAATAATTATTTATATATATTAAATATTATAAAATAATATAAATAAATGCTTAATTTAATTAATATTAAAATATATTAATTTTTTAATTAATTTCATAACAATAATAATTTAAATGTCTTATAATTATGATGATATTTCAAATTATAAATTTAAAGACACAATAGGTGAAGGAACATTCGGAAAAGTAAAAAAAAGTCTTTTTGTTCCAAGCAACGAATATTTCGCAATTAAAATATTAAATAAAGAAAAAATAAAAGAAAAAATGGGAGATGTTCAATTTAATGAAATTGATATAATAAAAAAATTTAATCATTTAAATGTAGTCTACGTTTATCGTATTTTAGAAGATATAAAAAATTATTACATAATTATGGAATATTGTTCAAAAGGAGAACTATTTGATTATATAGTTGAAAAAGAACGATTAACAGAAGAAGAAGGAGCGAAATTTTTTTTTCAATTAATAAATGGAATAGAATACATTCACAGTAAAGGAATAGCACATCGTGATTTAAAGCCAGAAAATTTATTATTAGATGATAATTATTATTTAAAAATAATTGATTTTGGATTATCAAATTTTTTTGATGGGTCTCATAAATTAAAAACAAAATGTGGAAGTCCTTCATATGCATCTCCTGAATTAATTACTGAATCAACATATGATGGATTTAAAAATGATATATGGTGCTGTGGTATAATTTTATATGTTTTGTTATGTGGGTACCTACCTTTTGAAGGAAATGATAATGATGAATTATTTCAAAATATTTTAGAATGTAATCCTGAATTTCCTGAAAATTTAAATTTTGAATATCAAAGATTAATTAAAAGATTCTTAACAGTCGATCCTAATAAAAGAATTACTATAGAAAAAATTAAAAAATCGAGTTTTTATTTAAAAGGAAAAGATTTAATGGGAATTGAATATGAAATTAAAAAAGAACAAGTAATTAATAATAGATATAAATTAATCACAGGTAGAAATCATTTTTCATTAAATAATAAAAGAACTTTTCATTTTATTAGTAATTCTGATTTATTAACTATAAAAAATGCAATTCCAAATTTTAATAATAATAATTCAAATATAAATACAAATCAAAATGAAATTATAAAAACTGATTTTAATAAAATAAAATACACCTTAAGTCAAGGATGTTCGAAAAAAAAAATTAAACTTAATAATTTCATTTCTCCTAAATATAAAACAAAAAATATATTTAATATTTTAAAAACAAATCCAATTAATTTTAAACATAAAAGAAATAAAACGCTTAATAATGCAAATAGCTCAAAAAAATATCAAATAAGTGATTATAGAATAAATAATAATAATAATAATTATAATATTACAAATTTAAAATTCAATTCAGCAAATGATAGTAAAAAAAATATCAATTTAATTAATATAAATTTCCCATTTAGAATAAAAACTCAAAGAAATTCAAAAATTGTTTCATTATCACCGAGCGGAAAAAAAATTTTATTTTTAGATAAAAATAATGTATTATTTAATAATATATTCAATAGAAATAAAAAAGTAATAAAATCTAATAAAAATATTTTCAAAACAAAACAATTTAATAATAATTTTCATAACAATCATAATAATAATCATAATAATGAAAAATTCAAAATAAATTTAAATGTAATAACTGAAGGAAAAGGAAGTAGATTACAAAAAATAATAAATAATATTCCTAAATCAAGAAATAATAATAATAAAAAAAATTTACATATACAAATTTCTAAAATGAGTGGAATTTCAAATACAAATGATGATAATTTTATTATTACTCATTTTAAAAATAATAAATTTAGGTTAACAGAAAGTATTTTACCTAAATTAAAACAACATATATAAATAATTTTATTAATTAATCAGGTATAATTTTATATAAATATTATTATTAATATAAAAAAATTATTATTTTTTATTAATAGTAATTAATAATAATAATTATATAAAAATTTTTAATATAAAATTTTTCACTAAAAAAAATAATTAATTAATTATGAAATCACTTCATTTAAGTAAAGGATTAATTATAAAAGAAAATAATCCATGTTTTTTTTATATTTTTTTGTTACTTTTTTTGATATTTATTTTTAAAATCATAAAAAATAGTTTAGAATTACCTGATGAAATATTTGAAAATTCTAATTTTTTTGATATTAATAACAATATAAAAAATGAAACTAATAATGATACTAATAATACAAACATATTAAAAAACAATATTAATCTTAAAAAAGATATTTGTTATTACAATAATAATAGTAATAATTCATTTTTATTAAAATGTAATAAAGATTCATTTTTATATGAATTAGATTATTTATATCATTTAAAATATAGTTATAAAAAAGCGGAATTAATAGGAAAGTTTTTAAATTCAAAACCTATTAAAATTTTAAATAGAACATGTTTTAAAGGAGGAAGAATAATATATAAAATAAATAATATAAAAACACTTAAATGCATTGAAATTTATGATGATTTAAATTTTTATGTTCCTTATAAATTAAAAATGCATTTAATGTCAATTAATAAAAGAAATGTAACATTGTATTTATTTAATGAATTTTTAATACAACCTCCTTATAAAAATTTCTTATTTTATAATAATAAAATATTAATATGCAATTTCAAACAAATAAAAAATAATAAACATTTACAAACAGTAATTGAAATAACATGGAACAATAAAAAAGAAGAATTTTTATGTTTAAATGATATAAATTTAGTAGAATTAATATAAAATAAATTAATTTTATAATTAATTAAATTTAAATAAAAAAATATTAAATTATTAATTTATATCATAAAAAAATATGTCACTTAACCCATCTGATTATGAAAATGAATATAATTATAAATGTGTTATATGTCAAGATTATTTCATCGACCCTATTAAATGTAAAAAATGTGGGGGTATTTTTTGTAATCAATGCATAAAAGATTTACAAGAAATGAATAAAGGAATTAATGTACAATTTAAATGTCCAAATTTTCAATGTGTTCCCTTTGAATATGAAAAAGATGAATATATGGAAGAAAGATTAAGATCATTAAGATTTAAATGTCCTTTATGCAAACTAAAAATAGAAGGATTAAATGAATATAGAAGTCATAGATGTAAAAAAAAGAATATTGAAAATATCGAAAAAGAATTATTAAAAAAAGAAATAGAATTAATAAAACAAAAAAGTAAGGAAAAAATAGAAGAAAATGATAATGAAGAAAATAATAATTCAGAAAAAGCAAATAGTAAAAAAGAATCTTCTAATAAATCATCTAAAAGAAAATTTTCATTTCATGATGGTAAATATTCAAGTTCAAGCGATGAAAAACCTAAAGTTGAAACAGATGAAACATTTAATGGATATATTAATGGAAAACAAATACATGAATTTGTAAATTTCTTAGAAATAAAAACCGAAGAAAATTATTCAGTAATGTTCGATAAATTCATGAAAAGTAAAAAAACATTTAAAGAATTTTCAAAAACTCAAGATTTCATAAAAGAAACAAACAAAAAAAAAGAAGAATATAATCCAAAAAATTATATAAATTTTTCTGAACTAAAAATTCCAAAAAAATGTCAATTCATAGAAAAATATAATTTATATTATTGTTTTAAAAAAACAGACATAGATTGTACATGTTGTCCAGACCATATATGTAAACCAGGTTGTTGTTTTTGTAGAGATTGTATGAAAGTTAATGTAAGTTATCATGGTTTAAAAATATATTATTTAATAAATAAAGCAGGGAGAGCAAGTAAGTATAGTCATGGTTACTTTCATTGCCATTGCAGAACTAATCAAAGTAATGAAAGATTTTACCTTAATCTTTGGTGTCATGAACCTTCAATTCCTTGCGATGCTTGTCAAGAATTATATTTTAATATGAATCAATATTTAGATGATGAAATTATAACTAGTTTGAGAGGAAGATGAGTTTTTTGTTTATAAATAAATATTTATTTTATGATAGATAGTTTTGATAAATGTTTTATTAAATTATATTTATAAATAATATAATTAATAATTATTTTATATTTAATTTTATTTAAAAATGAATTATTTAAATAAATTCGGAAGTTATTTAAATAAAGGTGTGAATGTTGTCAAACAACAAATTCAAAATGTTCAATCAGGAGTAGGAATGAATAATAATAATAATCAAAATATTAATTATAATATAAATGATTTAGACAATAAAAATTTAGTTAATAATTATAATAATAATAATAACAATCAACAAAAAAATACTTCAATTAGTGCATTTTTAAATATGTCACCTAATAATACACAAAATAACAATATTAATTTTAATACAAATCAAAGAAAAAATAAAAATCCATCTGAAGATTTTTTAAAAGAATTTAATCTAATTTATAACGAAAAAATAGAAGAATGGGATGATCAATGTAAATTAAATTTTAATGAAAAAGATTATTCATGTAAAGTAATAATAACAAATTTTAGATTAGTAATTAAACCAAATTTTAATATAAATAAAGAAGATATATCAAACGAAGAAATAATAGAAGATATTAATAATTTAATACCAAATAATTATTTTGATCTCCCTATTCATCAAATAGAAAAAGTAGAAAAAATAATAAAAAATAACAATAATCAAACTAATTTTTATAGTCAATATACAATAATGATTAATATGAAAGATTTAAGAGAATTTAAATTAATATTTAATTACGGAGAAAACGAAAATTTTTTTCTTATATTAAATTCATATATATATTTTAAAGAAACATCAGATTATCTTTCTTTTGCTATAAAATACAACGATGAAAACCCAATTTATAAAAATAATAAAAATATAAATGGTTGGTTATTATATGATCATTATCAAGAATTTTCTAGACAAGGATTATCAAAATTATCAGAAGAAGTTAGTTTAGATAAAAATTTCCGAAGAACAAAATTAAATAATAATTATAATTTATGTCCATCTTACCCAAGAAATTTAATAGTCCCTGGAAAATTAAACGATGAAATTATTCAAAAAGCTTCAGAATTTCGTACTAAAAATCGAATACCTTCACTTTCTTATTTTTATTATAAATCTATAGGAACAATTTGGCGTTCATCTCAACCAAAAAGTGGAATACAAAATAATAGAAACTCATATGATGAAGAATTATTATCACATATAAAAAACATATCTCCTTTAAAAAAACTTATTATATACGATTGTAGACCCTATTTAGCAGCTCAAGCAAATAGATTAAAAGGGGCAGGATTTGAAAATATAGATAACTATCCAAACAGTGAAATAATTTTTTGTAACATAGACCACATTCATTCAGCAAGAAATTCATTAAATAAATTATTTACATTATTAAAAAACCAAAAATTATATGAAAATAATAAATATTTATCTTCTTTAGAAAGCACAGGTTGGCCTGATTTTATTTATTTATTAATAAGAGCAGGATTAAAAGTAGCAAAAAGTGTAAAAATAGGTTATTCATGTTTAATTCATTGTAGTGATGGATGGGATAGAGCAAGTCAATTAACAGCGTTTTCACAATTATTAATTGACCCATTTTATAGAACAATTAAAGGTTTTATGATATTAATTGAAAAAGATTTTTTAAGTTTTGGACATCAATTTAAAATAAGAAATGGATACTATAAAAAAACTGAATATAAAGATAATCAAAATAGTCCTATATTATTACAATTTTTAGATGCAACTCATCAATTGCTTGTTAATTATCCTATGTATTTTGAATTTAATATGAAATTTTTATTGTTTATTTGTAATAATATTAATTCTGGAAAATATGGAACTTTTTTATTTAATTGTGAGAAAGAAAGAGAAGAAAAAATGGCGAATTTAAAAACAATGAGTATTTGGACTGAAATTTTAAATAATATTGATAAATATAAAAATCCTTTTTATAATAAAGAAAGTATTAATGAATATTTTTTTATTCCAGAATTTAGTATTCATAAATTTAGATTATGGGAAGAATATTTTATGCAATTTTATCAATTAAATATTGAAATTAATTATGATATTTATATTAATAAATATAATAATAATAATTATCAAAATTTGTTTGGAATTTCTAATGAAAAAATTGTTTCGATGTTTAATTATTTTGAAAAAGAAAAAAATGAGTTTAATAAAGAAATTAATAAAAAAAATAATGAAATTGAAAAATATAAAAATTTAATTGAAGAATTAGTTATTAAAAATAATTTAAATAAAAATTTATATGATAATTTAAATGAAGAAAATGTTAAAACTTTAAATAAATTCGCTCAAAATTTAGGAGGAAATTTTAATATTGATGATGATAAATTAATTTTTGAAAAGAAAGATAATGAAAATAAAATAGAAAATGAAAATTTAATTGGAAATTTAGATGAAAATAATAATAATGAAATAAGTAATAAAAAAGAAGATGAAAATGAAGAAAAATTAGATTAATTTATTTAAATAATTCATTTTTAGAATTGTTTTCAAAATAAATAAAATATAATTATTAATTTTAATATTAATTTTAAAATAAAATAATAAAAAATATATTCTAAAAGTTCTGGGGATTGGGGATTGGGGATTGGGGATTGGGGATTGGG
>JAEEGK010019656.1_pt1 | contig 14458 bp, 13 predicted proteins | sample 8958771 | NCBI WGS metagenome assembly JAEEGK01 (sample SAMN16246547, study PRJNA631951) | gut metagenome | biome: gut microbiome; feature: rumen; material: SC-attached | host: Bos | place: Iran: Karaj | collected 2018-10
CTTCCATAGCAGCAGGGCTTGCAGCCATGGCTGGGGAATACACCCCGGCAGGAAAGGTGCCTATCCCTCTCAAGGAGGCAAAATGAACTGGCTCAGGATAGAAAATATTGACCAGTCCGGGTACCGGAACCAGCTGATCTCTCTGGTAAGGCCCCAGGAGATAAGCTGCATAGATGCGGTTCCAATAATCAACGGAACCCAAAAGAACTCAAAGCCTATAATCCTCCATACAGACGGAAGCACGGCAGATGCAGCCCTCTTCTTCACCGCCTATGGGAGGATAATGCCTGTCCTGGATTCAAGTTTCCTCTTCCGTCAGGAGGATGTGAATCATGTATCAAAGCTGGCCGGGAATGCAGTTTTCCTTCCCACATCTGTGTCTGGTAAATCAGAGGCGGTGGATATGTTCCTGGAGCGCTTTTCCTGCGGACAGCGGAAGCAGACTGTTGAACACTACATAATGGAACTGGAGCAGGCTGCCTTTAAAATGCCGCAGATACCAGACCAGCTTAAGATACGGATACTAAGGGGATCGGCCAGACAGCTGCTGCCCCTCTTCCCTCTCCAGAAAACCTACGAAAGGCAGGAAGTGCTTTTAAACCCTGATGCACAGGATCCATTCGAGACCCTCCGCTGGCTAAGGTCCATTCTCACAAAGGAGATCTGCTTCTACGCGAAACGGGGCTTACGCTATGTCTCCAAGGCAAACACAAATGCAGAAGGCTTCGACCACATACAGATAGGAGGTGTCTTCACTGTGCCCCGCTTCCGGAACCAGGGCTATGCACTCCATACTGTGGCAGCCCTGTGCAGGTGCATCATAGATAAGGAGCACAAGAATCCTTCCCTCTTTGTCCGCTCCGGGAATGAGACTGCTATAAAGCTGTACAAAAGCCTGGGCTTTGAGATTAAAGATACTACAAAGACTGTGTACCTGGATTAATCACCAATGGTTGAATGAGACAACCTGGGATGTAGGCTTCCGGTCGGTATGTGTGGGCTCCTCATCCTTCTCCCCCACCGCAAGCATCATAACTACCCGCATGGAATAAGGAAGAGTCAGGATATCGTGCACCGAGCTTTCGTTGAACATGGTGACAATGCAGCTGCCATACCCCTCTTTCTCAGCCTGGAGCATCATAAAGGAGACAGCAAATGTTATATCAATAGGATATGATGGCTGGCCATTGGGCATCACATACTCAATATTGGTGGAACAGGCCACGATGACAGCACCTGCATCCTGCACATGCTGCTGGCCATAGGCTGCAGAAGATATTTTACTTTTGATCTCAGGGTCATCAACTACCAAAAAGCGCCATGGCTGCCGATTCTTTGCAGAAGGGGCCAGCCGTCCAGCCTCAAGTATGCGGCTGAGCTTTTCTGGATCCAAAGGCACATTTTTAAAGTGCCTCACGCTGAATCTGTTCTTTATCTCTGGCAATAATCCCATAATTTCATTATATGGTAAGGAAATATTCCTGTCAACATTAAATATTGTAACTGAACTGCCTTGGAGACACCAGTTCAGTGGCCGAATCTATGGCGAACTTGTCGGTCATGCCTGCTATGTAATCGGGAATCACATAGGAGAAATCTTCCTCAGCCTTATAGAAAGCCTCCATCTTCTGCAGATACCCGGCAAACTCGGTGGCCAGATTGGTCATCTCGCCCTCATACCTTCCATAATCAAAGCCATACCGGCCGAAAATCTCGGTCAGGTATTCCCACAGAGTATCTATAAGACGCTGGATCCGCTGGTCATATTTTATGAGCTCTGGGCTCTGGTATATGCGCTCGTAATTGAACTTCTTGAGGCAGCCCATAGCCTCGTAAACCGGGTCGGAGAACCCGATCTTGCCCACTTTCTCCGCACTCTCCACCGCATCGCACACCATTGTGTTTATCATGCTGCTGTTGTCGCCGCCAAGGACGCGGGTAACCAGTGGGGGCACATCCTCCACCTTAACCACCCCAAGCCGCAGGGCATCCTCCAGATCCCGCCCCAAGTATGCTATCTTGTCGGACATGCGCACTGCAATCCCTTCCCAGGTGCATGGATAGAAGGAGCGGCTTTTAACCTCCTCGGGCACACAGGGCTCGGCTGCCGGTTCCAGGTATTGCTCAAACTTCTCGCCGCAGTGGTTTATTATGCCGTCCCGCACCGCATAGGTCAGGTTGAGTCCCTTGCCGCAATTGATCAGGTGATCCACCACCCTGAGGGAATAGACCTCGTGGCAGAAGCCTCCTTGCTTCTCCAGATATTTGGAGAGCATGCTCTCACCTGTGTGGCCGAAAGGAGTGTGCCCCAGATCGTGCCCTACGCTTATTGCCCATGCCAGGTCGGTATCCAGTCCCAGAGCCTTGCAGATAGTCACCGCAATGGTGGCCACATGCATCACATGTTCCATCCGGGTGCAGATGTGGTCGTTATGGGGAGCAAAGAATACCTGTGTCTTGTGCTTGAGACGACGATAGGGATATGAGTGGATGATTGCCGTCATATCCCTGAAAAAATATCCCCGGATATCTTCCTTCCGGGGATACAATCGTTTACATAATGTCTCAGAATTTATATGATTCTGAACCTTCATCAGAATGCTACACCGCCGATTATACCGATACAGCTGTTGATCTTCTCGTCAAAGTACTGGGTATAAGGAATCTCGATATGAACTGGACCCAGGGAGAATCCGATACCTACCATGAACTTCATCTTGAAGTTGTCATCATCGCCATCTGCGGAGAAGTGCATCTTTGACTTTGTAGGATCATCATTGCCTTCCAGTCTTACCTTTGCATCAGAATCTGCTGTGATCTCGTTATCTCCGCCGAACATGAAGTCTGCTCCCAGTCCTCCGAAGAGCTCAACGATTGTCAGCTTGACACCGGTAGTGATCTCTACAGGGATAATGTGTCTGGTGGTCTCGGACTTAACATTCAGGTCTGCATCATACTTGAAGTTATGGCCGCCAGCATTGATCCTGATGGTATCAAGCTTGTCAACAGTCCATTCCATAGTGGAACTGTAATAGGAATAACCTGCTCCTACATTAAGACCTCTCCACTTTACAAGATGCCCCCCCTTATCCTCGATAAGCTGGTAGTTCACCATGAATCCCAGGTTGTATGCATCAATATCAAATTCATCATACTTGAACTTTGTCAGACCGCCTTTGAGTGTCAGGTACAGAGCGTGGTCCCACTTGAAGAGCCTGCCAACATTGAAGCCTACAGTTGCGTTGATGATCTGGCCGCCAACACCGAAATAAACATCTCCCTCATCCTTGTAGTTGTCGATAAAGTCCTTTGCATCGGAAATTGATTCCACAGCTCCGGCAACCATTCCGCTGACAGCTACAGAGAACAAGTTATAGCCGTTGGCAGAATGCATATATCCTGAGCTTGAAGCCAAAGCGTTGGCATTGGACATAGCCCGGCCAACATCCTTGGCATCCTCATATTTTCCATATTTCTCGTTAACTTTATTTCTGATTTCTGTCTCTATCTCATCGGTCAGAGCTCCACCCCATGAAGCTGGAACATCGCCGAATTTGACATCGATAGCAGCCACATTTCCTATAACCATTGCAGCAAGAAGAACTGCAATCAGAACTTTTTTCATATAACCTCCCAAATGTACGCAAAGGTACAAATTTATAATTATTATATACCTTATAGCCTAAAAAAGAAAGAGAAAAATATAACAATTTGTTATCTTATTATAATACAAAGAGAAAAAGGCTGTTGTTTTTTTTCCTGTTCTGTTATATCTTGAAGCCATGGATTTTAATGCACTTATATCAGATACAGCTGGAAAGCTGGAAGAAAGCATCAGGAACAAGTATCACGTGGAGATCAACGATGAGCTTGGATTTACCGGACGCAAGGGGGTCTACGACATTCTGGACAACCTTCTCTCTATCCTCTTCCCTGGCTGTTACTGCGATGACAAGATAAGGGAAGCCGAAATGCTCTCATTCCTGAACGAACGGCTCAGATACGTAAGCTACATGTTCATGCGGTTCCTCAGGGACTGCCTCAAATACAACTGCACACTGGCAAACGGCTGCGACGGCTGCAGCTGCGACAAGCGTGCAGAGCAGGTCATGGAAGCCCTTTTCAAGGCCCTGCCCCAGATCCGTGCCACCCTGATCACCGATATCGAGGCTGCAAAAAAGGGCGACCCGGCAGCAGAATCGCTGGACGAGATTGTGTTCAGCTATCCGTTCCTGGAGGCCATTGCCACCCATAGAATAGCCCATGTGCTCTACAAGGAGCAGGTTCCTATAATCCCACGCATGATGAGCGAGCGGGCCCATTCCCGGACAGGAATCGACATCCACCCGGGTGCCACCATCGGTGAAAGCTTCTTCATCGACCACGGCACAGGCGTTGTAATCGGAGAGACCACCACTATTGGAAACCGGGTAAAGATTTATCAGGGAGTCACACTGGGCGCCCTCTCCCCCTTCGACAGGCAGGGAGCACCGCTGAGCGGGAAAAAGCGCCATCCTGATATCCAGGATGATGTAATTATCTATGCAAATGCAACTATTCTTGGGGGCGATACAGTGATCGGGAAAGGCTCCATCATAGGTGGTAACACCTGGATCACCAAGTCGGTGCCACCCAACAGCCTGATTTATAACACTAAAGATTGAATATCTGATTGATTTCAGATTCTGAAAGGCTCCGGTACTCCCCGGGGCCTAATTTTTTGTCCAGGCAAAGGTTTCCCACTGCGATACGCTCCAGGGCTGCCACTTCATTGCCCAAGGACTCCATCATCCGTTTCACCTGGTGGAACTTTCCCTCGGATATTGTGAGGAGACATTCGGCAGAACAGCTGCCACAGCCCAGCTCAGGGGGCATCACATCCAGCCATTCCAGTTTTGCAGGGGCAGCGGTAAAAGCAGGAGATTTCTCGCAGGGGGGAAGGTAAAGGCCTTCCCTGCATTGTTTGACATACTCATACTGCCGGGCCGGGGAGACTGGAGTGGTCAGCCACACATGGTAAGTCTTGTTTATATGGCTTTCAGGAATTGTGAGAGTGTGGACAAACATACCGTCGTCAGAGAGAAGAAGGAGGCCGGAAGTATCCTTGTCCAGTCTTCCCACTATGAAAAGTCCTGACGGGGCATCGGAGCCCAGAAACTGGAAAACAGTCTTGGACCGGTCGCTCACAGTGGAGCATACTGCACCCAGAGGTTTGTTCATCATAAGGTATGTAAAGCCATTGCGGGGAAATAACATATATCTTTTCTATACATCACATACAAAAAAGTCAACATAACAATCCACAGCAATAAGACACACCCGCTCGATACAAATTTATCCCATCAGCAAACCACCCCTGCTCAGTAAACAGCCATAGGCTGTAACACTGCCAGGGGTGGCTTCTGCTGGGAGTTCGTTTACTTTTTTCTTATTTTCTGCTACTATTGATGTATGAAGAAATTGTGTTTTTTGCTGCTCGCAGTGGCTTTATTCTGTGCTGTCGGTTGCAAGAAAGAGACCAAGCAAGAGCCAGAGCCGGAACCTGTAAAACTGTGGAGTTACTTCACCTATCCCGATTACAATGCCCATATTTACCTTAAGCTTGAAAATGAGAAAGCTGAGGCAATCTGCTGCGGCTCTGCCAATATGATTGTAGGACGGATACGCCTTTCCCACAGCTGCACCGAAGCACAGTTCGAGACTATAAAAAAGAAGCTTACAGAAAATGGAGCAAAAGAGGAAGAGCCTGTTGCGGAGCCTGTAATAGAGGGTTATCCCGATATGACAGGATACCTCTCTTTCTTCATGTCCAAGGATAAGCAGGAGGAGATATGGAAAGGACTGGTGGAAGAATGAACAGAGGCTTTGCCGAGCAGACCCACTTCATCGGCGTACTCTTGCCGGAAGATATCACCCAGCGCCTTGAGGGCTACAGAAGATATATGAACCAGCAATATGGCTGCAGAAGCGGTCATGGCACCCCTATCCATGTGACATTGGTGCCACCCTTCCAGCTCCCTGCCCCCTGCACCACAGCCCACATTGCCACCGCCCTGGCCCAGATGGTGGCCGAGAAGAAGTGGCATTCATTCAATGCAAAGATAGAAGGCTTCGACGCCTTCGGAGACAGAACCCTGTTTGCAAAAGTTATCCCATCCGCTGTATGGACGGCCTTCAGGGCGGCGGTCTGCACCGCAGTGGCACTGACCAGCCCCGGTGCTGTCAGAAAGGACACCCGTCCTTTCCAACCACATGTGACTGTGGCTAACCGGGACATTCCTCCCGGTGCCAGCACCGAGGCGCTGGAATATCTGAATCAGCTGGAGCTTAAGGCTGCCTTCCCTGTGGACAACATCACCATCTTCGAGCGCAGGGACAAGCGCTGGGTGGTGGGCCAGCAGATAGAGCTGTAAAGTCTATTAAGCATCACCAGACCAGAATACGATCTTCCGGAGCAAGGTACATATTGTCCCCCGGCTTTATATCATATGCATCATAGAATTCATCAAACTGCTGCACTGTCACATTGGTGCGCAGATAGAACTTAGGATGAGGATCGTTGTAGTTCAGGAACTGCTCAAATTCAACAGGATAGATTCCACGCCAATTTGTGGCAAATGCCTCAAAGAATTTTTTATAGTCGAAACCAGGTATAGTCTTTGCAAGCCTGAGCATGGCCTTCATGCCTGCCATATCAGCAATGGCCTCCCCCTGCACAAGGGTGCCGTTTGACTTCATGCCGTCCCATACAGTGATATTGTCATAATAGGCAATAAGCTTTGCCGCCCGCTTCTTGAAAGCCTTGAAATCTTTTCTTTTCCACCAGTTTTTGAAGTTGCCGTCTTTATCGAACATGGCTCCTGTGGTATCGAAGGCATGGCTTATCTCGTGCCCTATAATAACTCCAACTCCACCCATAAGTGCTTCCTGGGACATCCCCTCATAGTAGAAAGGACTTCCCATCAGCCCCGGGATTATATTGATGGAGTTCTCGGCCTGATAATAGAATGCATTTGCTATAAGAAGTTCCTCGTTCAGCCACAGAGTCCTGTCAACTTTTCCGTTTGTATGAGCCAGGTCCCGCTTTCTATCGAAGTCTACAATTGCTTTTATACAATCCACCAGCGGAAGACCTTTCAGCTCAAGAGCGGTGTAGTCAATCCACTTCTCAGGATAGACCGCATGGATTCTGATGCTGTCAAGCTTTTCCAGGGCCTTCTCTTTTGTCTTTTCAGAAAGCCACTCTTCCTCTTCAAGCATATTGCGGTAAATGGCCACAGTATCCTGGCATATTTTTGTGATCCGTTTTTTAAGCTCCGAAAGATCATTGCGCTCCAGGTATGCCTTGTTAAGCGGTGTACTGAGCAAATTTCGCACAATCTGCACCGCCATCTTTTTATCTTCAACCTTCCCTTTCGAGCCTATGACCATGTTTTCTGCTTTAACTGCAGCATCATAGGCCTGGCTGTCCAGCAGGCCTGAATAATTACAGGCTGTCTTGATTATCATATAGGCTTTGATAAGCTCCAGGTTTTCCTTTTTGTAGACTCTGTTCAACACAGAAAGGCGCCTCGGAGCCGGCACAAGGAATTCCTTTGCCTCGCCATAGCCGTTATTCTCTATAAAACGCATGAGAGGAAATCCAGGAGAAAGGGAGGCAACCCTTTTGGCAGAAAATGCATTGTTGCCTCTTCTTATCAGATCAGGTGAATGCATCTGGGCGTTTGAGAAAGCTTTTTTTGCAAGCTTTGTCTCCAGGACAAGCATGTCATTGAACATCTTTTCGACTTCGGTTTCCGAGTATCCCAACCGGGTAAGCATTGCTTTTGATTCGTAAAGACCCGCCTGGTAATATCGGTCACCCACATCAGTACGCTTCTTATATTCTGCCGCATCGTTCAGCATAAAGCCGTCAAAGCCAATCTGGGTGATATATGACAGAGAATCGGCAGGTTTGACAGTGTTACCCACCCACACAAACTTAGGGACCAGAAAGGTCTTTTCTGGAGATGTTATGAAATCGGAAAGCTCATCAATTGTCCTGATATTTTTTATCTGGTCAATCACAGGCTGCAGAGGCTTTACTCCAAGGGCGTCCCTTGATTTCCAGTCCAGGATTGCATTATAAAGGGACTGCACCAGTTCGGCATCGTGTCCTGGGAGATTTGGGTCTGTCAGAACCTTGATTATGTTTTCCTCAACTGTTTTCTGAACCTGAGAAAAGGAGTTGATTCCCTTCTCCCCTTCGGGAATTTCGTTTTTCAAAAGCCAGTCGTAGTTCACATGCAGATGATAGTCATTCTTTGGCGATGGTCTCTGGGAGCTTACAACATTTTCCTTAAGGTTGCTGTCAATCCAAGGTTTTCCGCTTTTATAATCCTTGCCGGTATCAGCGAAGGCCAGTCCCACCACCAAAAGCAGGGCTGCAAAGAAGAATATTATTTTCTTTTTCATAGATTATCTCAAATTCACCAGGCTCTTGTCGTAGTCGGCCGGCGGGACAAAGCCCATGAGCTGCATTATGGTGGCAGGCCAGCTGGAGATGCCCAGTCCCTGGTTCAATGCACTCTGATCATACTCCCCTTTATATTCAGGATCATAGATTATAGCCGGTACAGGGTTGAGGCTGTGGCTGGTCTTGGCCTTGGGGCTGCCATCCTTGTTCATCTTCACGGAGCCATCCTTGGCATGCTCGTACATATCGTCGGAGTTGCCGTGGTCTGCTGTTATGCACATAATTCCACCAGATTCCTCCACCGCCTGCTTAATGCGGCCCAGCTGCAGGTCCATGGCCTCCATGGAGCAGACCACTGCGTTGAATACACCGGTGTGCCCCACCATGTCGCCGTTGGGGAAGTTGAGCCTTATATGCTGGTACTTGCCGCTCTTTATGGCATCGATCACAGCATCGGCAATCTCGGCACACTTCATCCAGGGCCGCTGCTCAAAGGGGACAACATCGCTCTTTATCTCTATGTAATCCTCTAATTTCTCGTCGAACTTGCCCAGCTTGTTGCCGTTGAAGAAATAGGTGACATGGCCGTACTTCTGGGTCTCGCTTATAGCCATGAGGTGCACACCGCTGGCAGTGAGGTACTCACCCATGGTGCGGTCTATGGACGGAGGGCTCACCAGGAACTGGTGAGGAATATGCAGGTCCCCGTCGTACTCCATCATGCCGGCATACTCCACCTTCGGCACTCTGTTCCGGTCAAAAGGAAGATCGCCCCCCTCTGGTGTCTCGAAGGCCCTGGTCATCTCCAGGGCCCGGTCGCCCCGGAAGTTGAAGTAGATTACACTGTCACCATCGTTTATTGCACCAACCGGCCTGCCGTCCCTGGTTATGACAAACTCATGCATATCCTGGTCCAGAAGCCCCGGGTTCTCGGCTCTGTATCTCTTTATAGCCTCGGTGGCGGAGGGGAACTGCCTTCCCTGTCCCAGCACATGGGCATTCCATCCCCGCTGCACCATGCTCCAGTCTGCATTGTACCGGTCCATGGTTATGTACATCCTGCCACCACCGGAGGCGATGCAGTAGTCCACACCAGCAAAGGAGGCCAGGTATTCCTCCATCGGTGTTATATAGTCAAGGGCGCTGGTGGGATCCACATCCCGGCCGTCCAGCAGGGCATGAACCCGGAGCTTCTGGACTCCCTCTTTATAGGCCTGGGCAATCATAGCCTTAAGATGGTCCTGGTGGGAGTGGACATTGCCGTCGGAAAGAAGACCTATGAAATGGAGCGATCCACCATGAGCTTTCACATTGGCTATAAGCTTTTTCCAGGTCGCACCCTCGAACAAGGCTCCGCTGGCAATGGCCCCGGACACCAGCTTTGCCCCCTGGGCAAAGACACGGCCGCAGCCCATGGCGTTGTGCCCTACTTCGCTGTTTCCCATGTCGGCATCGGATGGGAGCCCCACCGCAGTACCGTGAGCCTTGAGCTGGGTATGGGGACAGTTTGCTGTAAGCCAGTCCAGGTTTGCCATACGGCTTGCCTTCACAGCATCGCCATCGGCATACTTGCCATAGCCTACTCCATCCATTATCACCAGCACCACCGGTCCCCGGCGTCCTTTCCAATTATTATTCTTCTCAAGAGGTCTTACACTCTCTGCCATATCACACCTCACTTCTCAACCTGATGCACCTATGCAGAATATCCAACGCTGCTTATGCTCATAGGTATTATCATGATTTATATCTATAGAATACCATTCGTTCTCGTAGAACACTCCCACCAGATAATTGAGGAAGCCGCTCTTCGGCCTCTTAAGAATCGAAAGTCCGAACCTGAGGACTGTGTCGTGAGAGGTCTGGACATCATGGGTTCCTATACGGTAGTAGCTGTAATCTATACTGGTGGAGAGATTTATGAATTTTATGAAGGTAAGATAGAAAAGCTGTGAGACCACAGGAGCGCCGAAGCCATAATCTTTTTCGGTGCTGGAATATTTATTTTTTCCAGTTTCGTCATAGTTGGTGACATGGAATTTATCATGAAGAGTGGTCCAGAGGCAGGGAGAAAATTCTGTAGTTCCTCCCAAGTCAACATGCTTTGCTATAGGATACTGCCAGTGCAGGTACAGAAGCGGACCCACCTGGAACACATCCCGTCTGACATCATAATAATTCTTCGATGTCCCGTAACTCTCCAGCCCCTCAAGATCATAGCGGAGATACTGTCCCATCACTCCAACCCCAAGGTCCAGATACTCAAAGTGCCTCACCATAGGCAAAATGTCAAGGGTATATGTCTTCTGCTTGTCCAGCTGAAAGCCGAATTCATCCCCATCCAGGTCAATATCGCTGTCAGAGGTGACAGAACTCTCCAGATCGAATTTCACCATCCAGGAATATGTGGGGGCATAATCATACATAAGATAAATATAGACTGCATTCTTCTCTGACCCCGGCTCAGACCCGACTCCGAAGGAGATAGGCTCCATGAATTTATTGAATTTCCTGGCAAAATCTGTGGTCTCAGGCAGAGTCATCTTATCCCCGGAATCATGCTCAAGGGCAAGAAGATGAGAATCAACAACACAAAAAACCATCAAAGCTGCAAAAAGCAGGAAAAACCGAGACTTCATATCTATTTTAATCATAGAATTCCCCTCCCCGATTGTCAACCAAAACCTATTGACTCTATTAATAATAATTTATATAGTGTCTTTTACATACAAACTGTTTGTTTGTAAGTTTGGGGATCTGATGAGACGGACACAGGAAGATGCCGAAAAGACCAAGCAGATGATTCTTGATGCAGGAATCAGGATCTTTGCAGAACAGGGATATTACCACACCTCCATGGAGGAGATAGCCAAGGCCGCCAACGTGACCCGGGGTGCTGTATATTGGCACTTCAAGAGCAAGGAAGATTTCATTCTGGCCATGGCAGACAGCATCTACACCGAGACATCGGAGCTCATAAAGCTCTACTTCAGCAGGGGCACTTCCCTGGGGGACAAGCTTTCGGAGACCATCAAGAACATAGGCTACTGGTATCTGGAGAACGAGCAGATCTGCCAGAAGCGCAATGCCCTCCACTCCGTCATGATAGGAAAAAGCCAGTCCCTTATAGACAAGATGTTCCACACCATATTCCCGGATGAGGAATTCCCCACAGACCACGACTTCATCGCCTTCATCATACAACGGATTCAGGAGACACTGCATATCAAGCTTGTGGACAAGGAGAACGGCAGGGAGATACGGGACGGATTCCTGCTCCTCATCTCATTTGTGGAAGGCTTCATCGACATCATCATAAGATCCAAGGAAATAATGACCAGACAGGCCATTGATAATATAGTGAACAAATTTATGGAAGGATTCTCCCATAGTTTCAGACATATTTTGGAGGAAAAATGAAATTCAGGACTTTATGCTTGGCAGCACTTGCAGCATCAGTTGCACTTGCAGGCTGCAACAAGGAGAAGACATCAGAGGAAATCAACAAGAAGAGCATGGCTCAGATCTACAGCGAAGAAGGGACACCGGTGAATACAGCCACTGTCAAGACAAGCTCCTTCCAGACTGCCCTGTCCTACGATGCCACTGTGAACGGCATCTATGAGTCCACCGCATCGGCAAAGCTCTCAGACTCCGTGGAAAGCGTCAAATATTCTGTGGGGGACTGGGTGGACAAGGATGCTGTGGTGGTGACCTTCCCCAAGGACAACCCTTCTGCCAACTACTATCAGGCAAAGACTGTATATGAGAACCTGGAAACCACATACAAGAGGATGAGCAACCTCTACAATTCCAAGGGAATATCCAAGCAGGACTATGACAATGCCAAGACTGCCTACGAGAATGCAAAGGCCACCTGGAACAACGTGAACGAGATGGTGAATGTGAAGGCACCTATCAGCGGCCTTATCACTCGTCTTGATGTCCAGAAGACCGACAATGTCAAAGCTGGCGATATTCTGTTCGCCGTAACCGATGACAGCAAGCTAAAGGGCAAGGTATGGATCCAAGAGCGGGATATATCCAAGGTCGCAAAAGGAATGAAAGCCACAGCAACCTGGAACGGTGCTGAGATAACCGGAAAGATTGTTCAGCTTGACCTGGCGCTGAATCCTGACAAACAGGCTTTCGGGGCCCTGATTGAACTGGACAATGCAGATGGAAAGATCCCCAGCGGAGTCAATGCAAAGATCAACATTGTGGCCTATGAGAACAAGAACGTAATAGCTCTGGACCGCAAGAACATAACCTTCGACGGAAGCAAAGCCTATGTATTCATCGCATCCGGCGACAAGGCTGTCAAGAAAGAGGTCAAGACCGGAGAGAACTTCGGCAACAAGGTTGAGATCATCAGCGGCATCAAAGCCGGCGACAAGCTTATAACCGACGGCAATAAGAATATAGCTGACGGAACCTTCATCAGGATAATCAACCAGGAGTGACACACTATGAGTATTGCAGCTTTTTCAATAAAGAGGCCGGTGCTCATAAGCATGGTCATGGTGGGCATGATCATATTCGGTGTGCTGGCTTATATAGGGATGCCTCTCAACATCACCCCTTCCATAGATATCCCATATGTATTGGTACAGACCACCTACGCAGGTGCCTCCCCTGACCTCATCGAGTCCCAGATTTCCAAGAAGATAGAGGATGCAGTCTCAATGATAAGCGGACTGGACACAATAACCTCCTACTCCCTTGAGAACGTATCTCTGGTACTGCTCAAGTTCACCATGGATGTGGATGTGGACACCGCAGTGCAGGATGTAACCCAGAAGGTGAACAACATATCAAACGATCTTCCTGATGATGCAGACGACCCTATCTTCCAGAAGATAAACATAAACGAGCTGCCTATCCTCAAGATCATGCTGGCAGGCGACAGCTCAAAGATAACAATGTCAGAGCTCTATGACCTGGCAGATAAGAAAGTCAAGAACATATTCTCACAGGTTCCGGGCGTCGGCGAGACCAGTATCTCCGGTGGCCAGGAGAGAGAAATCCATGTGGAGCTGGACAGACAGGTGGTTTTCCAGAACCAGATCTCTCTGGTGGCCATAAACCAGGTGCTGGCAGCCTCCAACCTCAACCTGCCGGCCGGTTACTTCCAGAAGGAAGGCCAAGAGTTCTCCGTAAAGTTTGACGGAGAGTTCAAGGGCCTTGATGCCATAGGAGAGCTGGAGGTCCCCACCGGAAAGGGAGCAAGGAAACTGAAGGAGATCGCCACAATCACAGACTCAAGCGAAAGAGCCCGGGAGCGGACCATCTACTTCGATTATAACAACCATATCCGGAACGACCTGGCTGTACTCCTTGAGATCTCCAAGACCTCCGATGGAAACGCTGTAGAGATTGAACGGCAGATTCAGGAGAGAATCACAGAGCTGCGACCTGAGCTTCCTGACGGTGTGGACCTCTATGTAGTGACCGAGACTGCATCGGTAACCCAGAACACAGTAGACGACACCATGTCCAACATCCTCATGGGTATTGCATTCACAGCCATAATCCTGCTGTTCTTCCTCCACTCCTTCCGGAGCACCATAATTGTAGCGGTGACTATGCCTCTCTCAATCCTGCCGACCTTCATAGCACTCAAGGGTATGGGATTCTCCCTCAACGTAATGTCCCTGATGGGAATCTCCACCGCTGTCGGTGTCCTGGTAATGAACTCTGTAGTAATCCTTGAAAATATATTTGCCCACAAGAACCGTGGCGAGGGAGGCCGTTCCGCAGCCCAGACCGGTACCGATGAGGTTGTTGTTGCAGTCGTTGCCTCAACACTGACCAACGTGGCAGTATTCCTTCCACTGGGAACTATGTCCGGCCTGGTAGGACAGATGCTTATGGAGTTTGCCCTGGCTGTAGTATTCGCAACCCTGTTCTCCATCTTCATAGCCTTCACACTTACTCCTATGATGGCAGCCTATGTCCTTCCTGAGCACGACACCAGGAAGCACCCTATCGGAGCCAAGTTTG
>JAEEGK010019657.1_pt1 | contig 14458 bp, 12 predicted proteins | sample 8958771 | NCBI WGS metagenome assembly JAEEGK01 (sample SAMN16246547, study PRJNA631951) | gut metagenome | biome: gut microbiome; feature: rumen; material: SC-attached | host: Bos | place: Iran: Karaj | collected 2018-10
AAGACATGGTCTCCTCACGGGCAAGCATCCTGTCGCTGTTACCCTTTATGGTGTTGATCTCACCGTTGTGGGCAATCATGCGATAAGGATGCGCCCTTTGCCAGGAGGGTGTTGTATTTGTTGAAAATCTGCTGTGAACAAGGGCGATTGCACTCTGATAATCCGGTGATAACAGGTCCTCATAGAAATTGCGGAGCTGACCCACCAGAAACATTCCCTTGTAAACAATGGTTCTGGATGAAAATGAACAAATATAAGTATCCTCAGAAGATTTCTCATACTCTCTCCTGAGGCAGTACAGCTTTCTGTCAAATTCTATTCCTTTCTTCACATCTAAAGGCCTTGCTATAAAGCATTGACTGATATGTGGCATACAATTCCTTGCAACCTCACCAAGAATTTCGGGATGTGTTTCCACATCCCTCCATCCGATTACCTTAAGGCCTTCTTTATCTGCGATGACTTCAAGCATGCGCTTTGCGAACATGCGCTTCATGGAATCCTGCGGCAGGAAAAACATTCCTATGCCGTAATCCCCTGCGCCGCCAATCTTAAACCCAAGCTTTTTGGCCTCTCCGGAAAAGAATTTATGGGATATCTGTACAAGGATTCCCACACCGTCCCCGACTTTTCCGCTGGCGTCTTTTCCTGCTCGGTGCTCAAGCTTTTCAACTATGGATAGGGCATCGTCAAGCACCTTATTATCGGGCTTTCCGTCTATATTTATAACTGCTCCTATTCCGCATGCATCATGTTCGTTCATCCAGTTTTCCATTGCTTTTATACCTCTATCGTAATCTATTATGTCTATTATCTAAGTGAAAAGAGCATCTGACCGTATGTAGGGTAGCTCAGATATTCATCAGGGATAACAGCCTCAGCTTCATCCGCATATTTTCTAAGCTCATCCATATCCTTAAGGATTGTCTCCTGGTAAAAGCTTGCCTGTCCGAGAAGATCATCCATGCCTTCTGCTTTCTTGGTGTCCTCATAGAGTTTCTTAAGCGCTCCGCTGATTCCTGCGGATGCTCCATCCAATGTCTTTAAAAGTCCGCATTCCAGCTCACACGCTGCGCCCTCAAGAACGCTCTTTTTCTGGATCACCTCTTTTGTAAGATCCTTCTCATAAGCGATGATTCCTTCTGTCAGGTCTTTTCTCACCATCTCCTGCATTGTCAGGGACTCGATGTGAATTGACTTTGAGTAGTTCTCAAGAAGAATGTCATATCTTGAGTGGATCTCTTCCTTGGTGAAGATTCCGTGCTTTGTAAAGAGCTCGATTGACTCATCCGAAATCCAGTAAGGCATTGCATCGGGAAGTGACTTAAGGTTCGGAAGACCTCTCTTTTCAGCCTCAGCAACCCATTCCTCTGTGTATCCGTTTCCGTTGAAAAGAACTTTCTTATGAGCTGAAAGTACTTCCTTAAGTACCTCCATTACCTTTTCCTTAAGAGCATCAGCAGGTGTTCCTTCAAGCTTTGCGTAAATCTTGGCGATCTCCTCAGCAACTGCTGTGTTGAGAACGATGTTTGCGTTAGCTACTGAAACTGCTGAACCGGGCATTCTGAACTCGAACTTGTTGCCGGTAAAAGCAAAAGGTGATGTTCTGTTTCTGTCTGTGTTGTCCTTTGTAAAGTGCGGAAGGACAGTAGCGCCCATGGCCATCTGAACCTTGCCCTGGCTCTCATAAGCTGTGCCTTCCTCAACGCTCTTAAGTACTCCTGCAAGTTCATCGCCTACGAAGATTGAAATGATGGCAGGTGGTGCCTCGTTTCCGCCAAGTCTGTGGTCATTACCTGCAGATGCAACGGAGAGTCTCAGGATCGGTGCATACTCATCAACTGCTGCGATTACTGCCATGAGGAATACCAGGAAAGGAATGTTCTCACCGGGCTTTTTGCCGGGATCAAGAAGGTTCATTCCTGTATCTGTGCAAACAGACCAGTTGTTATGTTTTCCTGATCCGTTGATTCCCTCGAAGGGCTTCTCATGAAGAAGACATGCGTAGTTGTGCTTGTCTGCGACCTTCTTCATAACTTCCATAGTGAGCTGGTTGTGATCTACAGCGATGTTTGCTGTCTCAAATACAGGAGCCAGCTCGTGCTGCGACGGAGCAACTTCGTTGTGCTTGGTCTTTGCAGGAATTCCAAGCTTCCAGAGCTCTTCGTCAAGATCATGCATGTATGCTGATACCTTGGGCTTGATCACACCAAAGTAGTGATCTTCCATCTCCTGGCCCTTGGTAGCCGGTGCTCCGATCAGTGTCCTTCCGGTAAACAGAAGGTCTTTTCTCTTCTTGTAGTAGTCCTTATCGATCAGGAAGTACTCCTGCTCTGAACCGATTGTTGTATTTACCCTCTTAACATCCTCATATCCAAGAAGGTGAAGCATCTTGACAGCTTCCCCTGAAAGAGCCTCCATTGAACGAAGAAGAGGTGTCTTTTTATCAAGGGCTTCTCCGCCGTATGAGCAGAATGCTGTAGGAATGTAAAGTGATCCGTCCTTGATAAATGCAGGTGATGAAGGATCCCAGGCTGTATAGCCTCTTGCCTCAAATGTTGCACGAAGACCTCCCGAAGGGAAGCTTGATGCATCAGGCTCGCCCTTTACAAGCTCTTTTCCTGAGAACTCCATGATCACTGAGCCGTCATCAGTAGGTGAAATGAAGCTGTCGTGCTTCTCTGCTGTAAGACCTGTCATAGGCTGGAACCAGTGTGTAAAGTGTGTGGCTCCGTTCTCAACAGCCCATTCCTTCATGACTGCAGCAACCGTATTTGCTACATCCAGCTCAAGGTGTGTACCCTGCTCAATAGTCTTGTGAACTGCCTTGTAGATGTCCTTTGGAAGGCGCTGCTTCATGACTCTGTCGTTAAAGACCAGACAACCAAATTCTTCTGTAAGTTTTCCCGCTTCTACCATTTTCTTATCCTCCGTTTTTATTTACTCTCCGCTGGCGCCGTAGTTTGAAAGCACTCTTGCGGATGGATCGTTAACATTGCATCCTTTCCAGGATTTGTTTGGCATCCAGAAATCTACAACCATGTGTGACTGGCCTTCGTAGTATTTCTCAAATATCTCTCTGTAAAGCAGAGACTCTTTTGTAAATGGTGTCGCATGAGTGTAGGCTTTTCTCTTAGTCTCATACTCTGCGTAAGTATATGTATTATCTGCATATTCCATGAGGTCATCTCTGAGGGAATGTCCGACTGCATCGGAGAAAGCCGCTTTTTCTCTCATCAGGATCGACCTTGGAATGAATTCATCTTTTTCAAAGGCTTTTCGCAAAAGAAATTTTCCGATTCCGTAGGTATTTAGCTTCTTCTCAGGATCAATGCTCATTACGTAATCTACAAAGTCCAGATCTCCGAAAGGAACTCTTGCCTCTAAGGAGTTTACGCTTATGCATCTGTCAGCCCTTAGTACGTCGTACATATGAAGCTCTCTGACGCGCTTTTTTGCCTCTTCCTGGAAGGCTTCGGCACTGGGAGCAAAATCCGTGTACTTGTAGCCAAAGAGTTCGTCTGAGATCTCTCCTGTAAGGATTACCTTGATATCTGTGTTTTCGTGGATCCATTTGCACAGAAGGTACATTCCGATGGAAGCCCTGACTGTGGTGATATCATAGGTTCCAAGAGCATGGATCACAGGTTCTACGGCATTTATTACATCCTCTTTTGTGATGATCACCTCGTGGTGATTGCTGTGGATGTACTCTGCAACTTCTCTTGCGTACTTAAGGTCGATGGCATCTATGTCCATGCCGATTGCAAAAGTCTCGATTGGTTTATCTGAGAGACTTGCTGCAACTCCGCATACCAGGGAGGAATCAAGGCCTCCCGATAGCAGAAACCCAACCGGTGCATCTGCGCTGAGCCTCTTTTTGATGCCGCGGATCAGCTTGTCATGTATGTTTTCCGTGATGGTCTGAAGGTCATCTGTCTTTGGTTCTTTATCCTCGGTCATGTCTCTGTAGCAGATAAATCTGCCATCCTCGTAGTAATGTCCCGGAGGGAAGGGCTTTATGCACTTGCAGACATCAGTTAAGTTCTTGGGCTCTGAAGCGAAAAGGATATATCCTTCGTCATCGTAGCCGTAGTAAAGAGGCCTGATTCCTATCGGATCCCTCGCTGCCACGAAGTCATTCTTTTTGCTGTCATAAATGACACAGGCAAACTCTGCATCCAAAAGGCTGAACATCTTGGTTCCCAGCCTCTCATAAAGAGGAAGAAGTATCTCGCAATCACTGTCACTCTTAAAGCTGTATCCCAAAGACACCAGATAATTTTTAAGAAAAGTAAACCCGTACAATTCGCCGTTACAAACTACTGCGTTACCATTCAGGGTAAAGGGCTGCATTCCGCTCTCTGTAAGTCCCATGATCGAGAGTCTGTTAAATCCCATATATCCCTTATTTGTCTGCAGGGTCCTTGTCATATCAGGGCCTCTGGAAGTTGTCTTTTCCAGGATCTCTTCAAAGAAATCCTTTGATACATCTGCTCTTGCGTATGTCAGTATTGCGCACATACTTCAAATCCTCCTAAATGTTCCTATTTACTCGACGTCCGCCAGTGCTGCTGCACCTTCTTCTCCGGTGCGGATCTTGACTACGTTGTCGAGACTGTAAACGAAGATCTTTCCGTCTCCGATATGGCCTGTGTAAAGAGTTCTCTTGGCTGCTTCAATAACATCTTCAACAGGGATCTTGCTAACTACTACTTCCAGCTTGATCTTAGGAAGAAGTGTTGCATCCATCTCAACTCCACGGTACATCTCGCCGGAGCCCTTCTGAACACCGCAGCCCATAACCTGTGTAACTGTCATTCCGGTTACGCCCAGAGCATTCATAGCCTTGCGGAGCTTGTCGTAGCGTGAGAGCTTAGCAATGATAACAACCTTGTGGATTCCGGATGTATTAGGAACAGGTGCTGTAACAACCTTTACAGCTGCATCCTTCTGTACCTGTGAAGCGTTGTCGTACTCGCTTACACCAAGATCTGTGTTCTCGTTTACATTCATGTTCAGAGTGTTTGAAACATCCATGATGGCAAATCCGGAATAAGCAGACGCAAGACCATGCTCTGTTGAGTCAAGTCCGAGAATCTCTTCTTCCTCTGTTACACGAAGTCCCATAATGGCTTTAATTAAGAAGAATGTGATTGTAATAGTAATAAATGTCCAGGCTGCTGTAGAGAACATTCCTACGAACTGGATTCCAAGGAGCTTAAGTCCGCCGCCGTAGAAAAGACCTACCATTTCGTTACCTGCTGCATCAGCTATTGAATAGCCGGGAGCTGAATTTGTAGCAAAAAGACCTACTGCAAGTGTTCCCCAAATACCGTTGAGGCAGTGTACTGAAACAGCTCCGACAGGATCATCAACATGAAGCTTGTAATCAAGGAACCAAACACCGAAGCAAACAAGAAGGCCAGCTACGATACCGATCACGATTGCGCCAAAAGCATCTGTTACATCACAGGGAGCTGTGATGGCTACAAGACCTGCCAGTGAAGCGTTCAGACACATTGAAACATCGGGCTTACCGTATTTAACCCAGGTAAATACCATACAGGTTACTGTTGCAAGCGCAGGAGCAATTGTTGTTGTTACGAATACGCTTCCGAGCTGCTCTACGGTTGTACATGCTGCGCCGTTAAATCCGTACCAGCCAAGCCACAGGATAAATACACCGAGGGAAGCTGCTACAAGGTTGTGTCCCGGGAAAGCATTTACTTTTGTAACCTTTCCGGAAGCATCCCTTTCGAACTTACCGATACGTGGTCCAAGGATTGCTGCGCCAACAAGAGCTGCAATACCACCTACCATGTGGATGCAGTTGGATCCGGCGAAATCATGAAATCCCATCTGAGCAAGGAATCCGCCGCCCCAGGTCCAGTGTGCTTCAATCGGATAAACGATTGCTGAGATAACTGCCGAGTACACACAATAAGATAAGAATTTAGTTCTCTCAGCCATTGATCCTGAAACGATTGTTGCTGTTGTAGCACAGAACACAAGGTTGAATACGAAATTTGACCAGTCGAAATTTGCATAATTTGTGAAAATATCAAATCCGGGTCTTCCGATTATGCCTGCCAGGTCTTCCCCAAGAAGCAGGCCAAAACCGATGAGAATAAATACTACAGTTCCGATACAGAAATCCATCAGGTTCTTCATAATGATGTTTCCTGTATTCTTTGCTCTGGTGAAGCCTGCTTCACACATTGCAAATCCGGCCTGCATCCAGAAAACTAAAGCTGCGCCGATCAAAAACCATACGCCAAAAACACTGCCGTTAATAGCATCTAAGATTTCTCCACTCATACGTTTCTCCTCCTTTTTGTGCCTTAAAGCACAAAAAAACGACGCACTGGCACACTACTTCCGTAGTTTGATGCGCCATTGCATCGTTTGCTTTTTTGTATTCGTGTATACACTTTACTTATTCATGGATTGTACTCGGATGTTTAAAGCCTGTCAACAACTTTTTAAAAAATTTTTCAACATAGCCTTTCCATCAGGGGTCATGATGGATTCCGGGTGGAACTGAACCCCGTAAATAGGGTATTCTCTGTGCTCTATTGCCATAACTTCGCCATCATCGGTAACACCTGTTATCTTTAGGCAGTCCGGAATTGTGCTCTTTTCAGCCGCCAGAGAATGATATCTTGCAACGGGTGCTTTCTCAGAAATACCCTTAAACAAGGTGCTTTCAGTATCGAACTTAACCACTGACTGTTTGCCGTGCATCAGCTCTTTTGCGTAAGTAACCGTAGCGCCAAAGGCCATACATATTGCCTGGTGTCCAAGGCACACGCCCAGCGTCGGGATCTCTTTTCCCAGAGTCCTTGCAGCCTCAACGATAATACCTGCATCCTCAGGCCTTCCGGGGCCGGGTGAAAGTATGATCCTCTCAGGATTAAGTGCTCTTATCTCCTCTATGGTCATCTCATCGTTTCTGATAACCCTGATATCAGGGTTGATCTCGCCTATAAGCTGGTAGAGATTGTAGGAAAAGCTGTCGTAGTTATCTATAAGAAGTATCATCTCTCCACCTCCTGTGCCAGCTCCAGTGCACGAAGTGATGCTCTTGCCTTATTCAGGCACTCCATGTACTCTTTCTCAGGGTCGGAATCAGCAACAATTCCCGCTCCGCTCCTTACAAAAACGGTATCGTTCTTTTTGTATATGAGACGGATTGCGATACAAGTATCCATATTTCCTGAAAAATCAATGTATCCGATGGCTCCGCCGTAAATTCCGCGCTTATTGTTCTCAAGCTCTCCGATCAGCTGGCATGCCCTTATCTTAGGCGCGCCGGAAAGTGTTCCTGCAGGAAGCACTGCATTTATCGCATCAAGTGCGTCATTTTCCGGCCTTATCTCTCCTCTTACCGTCGATCCGATATGCATAACATGGGAATATCTCTCGATGGAATGGAGCTTTTCAACCTGCACGGTGCCGAATTTGCTGATCTTGCCAAGGTCGTTTCTGCCAAGGTCCACCAGCATGTTGTGCTCCGCCAGCTCCTTTTCATCCGCCAGAAGCTCTTTTTCCAGAGCCTTGTCCTCCTCATCTGTTGCGCCTCTAGGCCTTGTTCCTGCCAGCGGGAATGTGTGAAGGATGCCCTTCTCTAGCTTAACCAGCGTCTCAGGAGAAGCGCCGGCCACCTCAACGTCAGTACCCGAGAAATAGAACATGTACGGAGAAGGATTTATGGTGCGCAGAACTCTGTATGTGTTGAGAAGACTACCTTTAAAAGGTGCTGAAAGCCTGTTTGAGAGCACGATCTGGAAGATATCACCCTCTTTGATGTGCTTTTTGCCGCTCTCAACCATGGCACAGTACTCCTCTTTACCAAAAAGAGGTGTAACCTCGCCCATGAGCTTTCCTCCCTCGCAGGATTTCTCCGTGTCGGCATATATCAACTCTTTTAACTGTGAAAGCTCCTCTATAGCCTGTTTGTAGCCTTCCTCGATGTTCTCGGTCCTTGCGTTTGCGATAAGGACAATCTTCTGCTTCACGTTATCAAAGGCAATGACCTTATCAAAGAGCATGAGATCCAGGTCCTTGAAGGCATCGTTATCAACGCCCTTCCAGGCTGCACTGGGTTCGCAGTAGCCAAAGTAGTCAAAGGCAAAATACCCAACGAGACCACCTGTAAACGGCGGAAGCTCCTCGAATGTTGGACTCTTATAGCTTGCGAGAATATCCCTTAGGATTGTCCATGGCTCTTTGGTCTGCACTGTAGTATCGCCAAAAGACATCTCGCCGTCCTTAAGTGTGATTGCAAGCTTCGGATCATAGCCGACGAAAGTATATCTTCCCCAATATTCGTTGGCCTGTGCTGATTCCAGCATATAGCAGTGTCTGGATGCAGCTTTTAGTTTCCTGACCAGTTCGATGGGTGTAATGAAGTCCGAGAGGATCTCACAGCCCACCGGTATAACGTCATATTTGCCGCTATTTGCGATTTCTTTTGCCATATTAAGGCTAATTGTCACATCCAATATAAACCTCCCCAAAATCGTCCCCTAGGCGTATTTTTGCATATTTGCATAAATATTAGCGCATAAACCGCGTAAGCGCAACAAAAAGGGCTGAACATTATTGTTCAGCCCATAAATTTTTATATTTATTCTTATTTAACCTTGTTTCCGCCCCATTCAACAACGGTAAATCCGTCTCTTGAAGGTGTATCCAGAATCTGAGGTTTGATCCTGATATGGTGCTCTGATGGATACCACGCCATGAATACTCTGATCATGTTGTCAGGTTCAGGAGTAACGGTAAGCTTGGCGCCCTTTGTATAGGTCTTTCCCTGGAAACTGATCACGTTGTAGGGATTGCCTTCCATATCTGAGAGCCAGAACTTAAGGAATTCAGCAATCTCGGCATCGTTTAGTCCCTGCTCGGCAAGCTTCTCTCTAAGGAATCCTTCCGTATCCTCACCCTTTACACAGTAGCCTGTATAGAAGTCGTACTCAAACCTCGGAACGCCTTCCCAGAACAGGTAATCATACTCTTGTCCTTCAAAAGTGATCTTGCCATCCCTGTTAGCTGTAACATTCCATGTATTTTCTGCATTGAACTCCGGGATAAGATCGGTGATATCTCCGTTGTAGTCAAGGCTTACTGAAATTTCGCTTCCATCCTCCTGCGGATACAGGTAAATTACAGGCTTGAGATCCACTCCCTCGGGAGTATTACTCTGAGCCGCTCCGCCGGAGCATCCCACAACCGACATTAAAGCGATTGTCATTACTATTCCCACAATACTCTTCATCCTCATAGGCTTATACCTCCTACACCTTCATTATAAACCATAGGCAGTCAGATTGTGTACAAGTTAACAGAAATTTAACATTGTTCATAATTTAGTGCCAAAATACCTCAAGTGTAGATTCCTGCGAGGGTTGCGTCAGTTCTCTGAGCTCGGAAACGGGTCTGAATTCTCCCGGCCCGTCATGAACATTCATACGGCATACGGGAGTCCCTTCTCCGGCCATAAATGCCTCTTTATAATCCTCAATGGAATTTATGGGAAAAGAGAACCTCATTCCGCCCATGTTTTCCTGGGAAAAATTGTGGATGTCAGATCCGCCGGCCATTCTGAAGCCTCTTTTAACAGCATACTCATATGCCAGACTGTTCTGCCAGTCGGGATTGGCTGCGTTATATACCTCAACACCATCACTGATATCAGGCGTTATGTTAATCTCGGAAAGATATCCTCTCTCCCTGTAGGGATGAGCCTGGATCATGATCGCTCCTGCTTCATGCACCATTTTGTACACCTCGTAGCGATCCCTGGTTTCAAACCCGGGGTGATCAAGGAGCCATTTCTTATCAAGGCCATAGATCATGAACTCATCGCCGTAAAAGTTGTATTCGATGCCAAACAGGACAGTAAAATCGCTTCCAGCCGCTGCTTTTGCGTGCTCAAAGCCACTGCAGTACTTCTCAACCCGCTTCTCCCATGGCCAGTCCCTTGGCACACAGCTGTTACCCGTGAAGTAATGGTCGGTCACAATTATCCCACTGTATCCAAGGCCCTTCATATAGGCAATATAATCCTCTCCGGGCGTGGAAGAACAGGCACTTGCTTCGATTGTGTGTAGGTGTGTCTCGTAAATGTACTCCAATTCTGAAACCTCTTTAAGTTAATATTTTTTTTATAAAATCTTTAGACGCAGATTAGTTACTGTACACATTTTTCGCTTATGATGTTGAAAGTAATTTTTTTATGGATTGGAGGAAAACGATATGGACACATTAAACTCTTTTGAATCTTACAACAAAGTAAATGAGCCCAAGGTCGTAGACACAGTGAACCTTTTCGGCAAGTACGTAGACGCTGCTTCCTTCAAGATCAAGGTTATTACCGCTTCAGCATCAGCTCTTTTTATTGGCGGACTTACTGCTTTGGTAATCCTGCTCTGATATTACTTTCGCAAACAGGCGTATTATATATGTTATATAACTTATATGATAATCGATGGGGTTATGCCCCATCTATTTTATTGTCATCATTTATGATATGCTTTTTTATGTAAATTGTTAAATTAAGGAGAGAATTATGGATACAAAAATGATAATTGAAATGGTCGGTTACGTAGGATCAGCTCTTGTGCTGGTTTCCTTCTTTATGTCCTCCATTTTTAAGCTCAGGGTAATAAACACTATCGGAAGCCTTATTTTTACCGTATATGCCTTTATTATCCACTCATACCCAACAGCAGTCATGAATATCTGCCTGGTTGCCATCAATATCTATTATCTGGTCAAACTCAGCAATACAAGTAAAGAAACAAGGGAATACGATCTTGTGAAGGTATCCCCTGACGACTCCATGCTTAAATACTCTATTGATAAAGCAAAAGACGATATTCAAAAGTGCTTCCCGGGATTATCTCTGGATTTTTCCGATGCGACAACTTCCTATATGGTCTGCTATAACGGCGCACCGGCAGGAATCTTTATCGGAAAAGAGACTTCGGATAACAATCTGGATATTCTCCTGGACTACTCACTCCCGGAGTACAGAGACTTCTCCATAGGAAAATTTCTTTTCTCAAAGCTTCCTTCATACGGAGTTAAATCTCTTACCTACAGTGGTCCGGATGAGCATCACAAGGATTACCTTAACAAATACAGTTTTGTTAAAAAAGACGGCAACTACGTAAAAACCTTCTGATAAAGCAGGTTATCAGTTCATAGCTCCCGGATCGGACATCATTTTGATAGTCTCAATATCATTGGCTGTAAGCTTGATGTTTGATTCTATCTTCCTGCCGTCCGGTGTTGTAACCGTAACACCAAGAACGGTTCCTTCCTGCAGAGCATTGTCCTTAATGGCCATAAGAAACGGTACAAATTTGGGATGATCCTGCTGGAAAGTCTGTATTCTTTGCTGTAATTGCATAAACATCATTGGATTCATATTCATATTTTTGTCACCTCTGCTAAAATTTAGCATAAAAATTGAGTGAAATCAAATTTTTTTATTTTCCTTTAGTCTATAATGACATTCGCATATAAAAATGTATGCGCTTACATAAGTGAAAAACCGTTGTTTTTTAAGGAGGAAAAATAAATGTACGGATTTGGTGATATGATCCAAAAACTCAAACAGGACCCTAAGACAATCGTATTCCCTGAGGGTTCAGATCCACGTATTCTTGAGGCTGCTTCAAGACTTCTTGCAGGAAACTTCATCAAGCCTATTCTTCTCGGCAATGTAGACGAGATCAATAAGTCTGCTGAAGAGGCAGGTTACAACATCCGCGGCGCTCAGATTATCGATCCCGAGAACTATGATAAGTTCGACGAGATGGTTGATGCTTTCTGCGAGCTCAGAAAGAGCAAGGGCATGACACCTGAGAAGGCAATCCCTATTCTTAAGCAGACCAACTACTTCGGAACAATGCTCGTTAAGATGGGTCTTGGCGACTGTCTTCTCGGAGGCGCAACATACTCAACAGCTGATACAGTTCGTCCTGCTCTCCAGATCATCAAGACAAAGCCTGAGAACACCATCGTTTCTTCATGCTTCATTCTTGTTCGTCCATCTGCTACAGGTGACAACGAAGTTATCGCAATGGCAGACTGCGGAATCAACATCAATCCTAATGAGGATGAGCTTGTTGAGATCTGTGGAGAAACAGTTAACTGTGCAAAGCGTTTCGGCGTAGATCCTAAGGTTGCTTTCCTTTCATTCTCAACAAAGGGATCAGCTAAGGATGACACAGTAACCAAGATGCAGAATGCAACCAAGAAGGCTCAGGAGAAGTATCCTGATATTCCTATCGACGGTGAGCTTCAGTTCGACGCAGCAGTTTCACCTCGTGTAGCTAAGCAGAAAGCTCCCGGTTCACCTGTTGCAGGACATGCAAACACCTTCATTTTCCCTGACATCAACGCAGGAAACCTTGGTTACAAGATCGCTCAGAGAATGGGTAACTTCGAAGCATACGGCCCTATTCTTCTTGGTCTTAACGCACCTATCAACGATCTTTCAAGAGGCTGCAACGCTATTGAGGTTTACTCAATGTCTATCATTACTGCAGCACTTGCATAAATTTAAGTTTACTGAGACGTGAAAAGAGTAGTCACAATATGTGGCTACTCTTTTTTGTTTAAGTATTATTCGCATGACGGCGTTCATGACTCTTGTAGAACATGGATTTGTCTTTGTACATATTCTCGTCAGCGTTTCTCAGGACTTTGTTTACTTCCTTGGAGGTTCGCGACCATTTATGACCTATAGCGATCGAAACCTTCTTGGTTTTGCTCTTTAGTTTATCTACCAGTTCAATGAACTTTTCTTCCTCTATATCGGGAATTACTGCCACAAACTCATCTCCGCCGATCCTGTAGCAATATTTTTTCTTAAACACCGATCCCACAAGCTCTGCTGTATCTTTTATCAGCTTATCGCCTTCCTGATGTCCCTTATCGTCGTTTATAGCCTTAAGACCATTGATATCTGTGTAGCATATACCAACAGGTACGGACATCTCTGAAAGCGATATCATAGTCTGGTTAAGAGCATATCTGTTTCCAAGTCCCGTAAGGGCATCATGTCCACCGAGGAACATCAGCTCTTTTGTCAGGTCATTGTTCCTTATCTGGCCTGCGATAAATGCAGAAACCGTCTCCATCATCTCAACCACATTGACCTGGATCTCAAGTGAATGATTATCTACAACAAGAAAGCCTATGAGTCCGTCTTTATCCTTAAGGGTTGTCACCAAAAATCTGGAGATTTTTCCCGCCAGAAATTCATTGTACAGCTCCGGGCTTGAATCCTGTATCACAGTCACATCGGTCATGTGCAGAACATTACCGCCCTCAAGGTCCCTGAGCCATATATTGATCATATCGGTCTTTTCAAACATCTTTTTGGATGGAAGCTCTGTAGAGCAGGATTTGCTGACCCATTCATGAAGCTCTTTTATCTTATGAGTATCAGGCTCAATTCTCATCACGTAAACGCGATCTGCTTCCATTGTCTGACCTATACGGCGCAGAACTCTTTTAATTCCCTTGTTGAAGTCAGGTGTTGAAATCGCCTTGGCACACTCGATCACAAGGTTATTGGTATTGGCATTAAAGGTCTGAGTTACCTCATTTCGCTTATCCGCTGTTACATCATGAATAATAAAGGCGCAGAACCCCTTCTGATATACGGGAACAACCCAGAATTCAAACCACTTGTTGAACTGGCTGTTGTAGGTCCTGTTAATGGAAGACTGCCTAAGAACCGCTGCCTGATAACTGAATTTGATCCAGTCCTCATCCTGATTGGACACGGTCTGATAATAGGTACTTCCTATAAGCTCAGCCATGGGACGCCCCACCAGCTGCGCATATTTCTCATTCGCATATAAAAAGAGCATATCTTTTACGGTTCCGAAGGGATCCGTCAGAACTTTGAAGATACAGCATGCATCGGGAAGGTCCCTTAACATGTATAATATGTCGTTAGCAGTGAATTCAGTATCTGTTGAATAGCCAATTTTTCCTTCGCTGTTAGTTTCAGGCATATGCTCACCTCTTTTTAATTATGCAATATATTCTGTGCCATTTTAATTATACTATAAAGTTAATCATATTATTATCTATTTTTAATAAACAAACAAACTTATTATGATAGTATTGTATTGTTACGGAGGTTTGCTATGCAAAAAAGTAGGACTTTTCTATCATTCATAATGGCTGCATGCATGTGTTTCCTTGCTGTGGGATGCGCATCTTCTCAGGAATCCGTTCAGTCTCAGGATCCTTCTGAAAGCACAAAAACCTTAACTATCGCAGCCAGAGACGGATCCCATGCAGATGTGATAAATGCTGTAAAGGGAAAGTTTGAACAAGAGAATAACTGTGCCGTTGAGGTAGTTCTCTTAAGTGCAGACGACATACGAAAAAATGTGATTGAAGACATCTCAAGCCCTGAGGG
>JAEEGK010019660.1_pt1 | contig 14454 bp, 9 predicted proteins | sample 8958771 | NCBI WGS metagenome assembly JAEEGK01 (sample SAMN16246547, study PRJNA631951) | gut metagenome | biome: gut microbiome; feature: rumen; material: SC-attached | host: Bos | place: Iran: Karaj | collected 2018-10
CAGTCGCGGTACCAGACCTTCGCAAGCACCGCACGGCGCAAGGGGCAACGATTGCGCGCGGCCTTGGCGACATCGTGCAGTCGACGCTTGAAGATGGCGGCAATGTAATCTTCTATCCGTCGGGTCACATTCAGACCGAGCCCGAGCACGAGGACATCGGCACTCGCCAGCTCGCGTATAATATTTGCGGCGATTTGCCCGAGGGGGTGCGTGTCATTTGCGTCAGGACGCGCGGGCTTTGGGGTTCGATTTGGTCGCGCAAGGGGCGCAAGACCTCGCCCTCGTTTGTGCCGACTTTCATCAAGAGCGTTTTCCTATGGTTCTTCTGGGCGCCGTTCGTGCCGCGCCGCCGCGTGACGATGCATGTCGAGGACATGACGGATCGCGTCAAGGAATGGTCGAAGCTCACGCGGCTTGAATTCAATCGGAAACTTGAAAACTGGTACAATGGAAACGAAGGAGGCGTTGCATGAACAAATGGCGAATGCGAGAGAAGGGCGCGGTTGCGCACGAGGCGTGTTCGAAAGTGGCGGCAGTGGCATTGGCCGCTATGGCGCTGGCGGGCTGCCGCTTGCCGCTGCAGCCTATACCAGGACCGGGGCGCGAAGGAATGCTGTACTGCTATACGGAGGATTACGGTGACAGGTATCTGCCGTTCTGTCTCCTCGGCAAGTCGCTCGTGGCCTCAAAGGGAAACGGATCGTGGGAGATTATACCTCCACCGACGGCGATATTTCCCGGCTTGCCGCTTGTTCTCGTTGAGAAATACGCGATCTGCCCTGCCGTCGATACTCTCATGATTCCATACGACATGTTAATGAAGCTGAGAAACAAATACATTTGCGCAAATGACGGCGTATGGATTAGACTTGTCGACCGCGCGGGACGCCCCATTGCCGGAACGGAGATAGATCTGACTATCGCTGCAAATCCTGGGCACCGAATCGTGTACGGAGGCGAGGTGATGCCTAGGGGCTATTACGAGACGTGCGTGAAGACTGGGGACGACGGCAAGGCGTACGTGCCGATCAAGCTGCCCAGCTGCAGAGATGCCAGATTCAGCGGATCGGCCGTCACGTCGAAGGGCGTTGAGCAGTTCGACGGATCTCTTAAAGACGTCAAGCTGGTGACCTTGCGCCTGAACGGCGAATGGAGTGGACAGCCGAATATGCCGGAAGAAGTGGTATTCGCCGAGGGGACAGATTCCACTACATATCTGAGAAACCGCCATCAGACTATTGCCGCGACGGTTCTCAGTGAACTGCTGACAGGGGAGATGCCGGCGAAGGCGGAGGATTTCGATTCTTGGTGGGACGGCGCGAGCGCGGCGATGATGGCAGACCGCCGCGGCGAGCCCTCCGTCGAGGAACTCGCAGGCCTTTGCTCGCCTTCCGTGAGGGTAAGCCGCGTTGTTTTCGACATCGGTGGCCGCAGTGTCGCCGGCATTCTCTCCGAACCGGTAGCCCACGCTTCACGCCAGATGCCGATTCTCGCGTTTTGCGGACGCGGAGCGGATATGAGGCCGGATGATATTCCCAAGCCATCCGACAGGACTGTCCTTTATCTTTCCGTTTTTGAGCCGGGGTACGAATACTGGCGCGGGGAGTACGACATTAAGGAGAAGTACCATCTTTCGCAGCATGCCCAGCTAGAAGGCTACTCAATAGACGGAATAGACAAGGGGCGCGAAGCCTACTTCTTCTACCCAGTGATATCCGGGGCGGTTTGGGCATCGGAATGGTTGTCGGAGCGCGATTGTTCCGGGGGTGTGAGGTGCGTGGGTACCGACCAGGGCGCTGCACTTGCCATTATGACGGCTGCGCTCGGTGGAAAAGTGGCAGAAGTAGTCGCGCATCATCCGGAATTCGCTGGCGTCGCTGAATGGCCGAACGCGTGGCCGGCGTTCCATTGGCACAACCGGAGCGGATTGATGGACGAAGCGCGCAAATGGATTCCGTATTACGAGCTGACTGGTTTTGCCGGAAGGGTCGTGTGTCCGGTGACTCTGATTCTGAACCCTGCTGAGATGCCAGACAGGCGGAGAGCGGACGCGACCGTGGCGGTTTTCAAGGCTCTTCGCGACGGCACTGCGAAAAGGCTCGTAGTGGATGTGTCGTTCAGCGCAGGCGACGCGATTAGGAATCTCGTTTTTGCGTCCGGCGTGACGGGCGAAGATGAAAAGGAGGGAATATGACGGCTGCGGTTCTGGCGCCGACGGTGTGGCTCTGCCCAGGGCGCCGTTCGTGCCGCGCCGCCGCGTGACGATGCATGTCGAGGACTTGACCGACCGCGTCAAGGAATGGTCGAAGCTCACGCGGCTCGACTTCAACTGAAAGCTTGAAGAATGGTATAAGTCGGAGGGGACGGAGCAGATGCCTGCGGCGCTAAAACACGGAGATAAGTGAGGCACGAAGACACGGAGTTGTTTTTGAGTTTTGCTTCGCACGGTATAACTTATAGACATGTACATGAAAAGGGAGTGGCGAAATGAAAAGAATGATATTTGCGCGGGCCGTCGCGGGAGCGGCGATGGTAGCGATGGCTTTGACGCCAGGAGAAGCCCTTGCGTTTCTCGGACTGTTCGAGGCAGAGCCGACGAAGGCCGAAATGGAGAAGATGGATGTTCTCTTCAACAGCTACTACAAAGCCCCTGATGTGGAGGAAGCAATAGCCATCTTGCCGTCCGTCAAGAAGATGAATAAGATCAAGCCGGGCGGCATTCCGCCGATGATTGGGTTTTATTTCGGCGCGGCAAAGTCGTCGGCGGAAGCGTGGCGGGAGAAATGGGAAGAGGCGAAGAATCGCGGTGGCAAGGAGGTGGAGGTCGGAATCGACGCGGCCTTGGAGGGAATGTCCATTGACGACATGGTGCCGCAGGACTTGGTGGACTATGCGCCGGGAATCCTTGATTTCCTGTGGGGCTACTTCTTGGCGACTGGCGATGCAGAGGCGCCGCGCCGCGTAATCCGTCGCGGCGGGATGACGGTTCCCGACCGTCCGGGTGTGGTCGATCTGACGGCGAGGGCGGCGCAATGGTCGTCGGTCTCGCTTGCGAAGAACCATCCGACGGTCGCGGCGGAACTAGAGGCGTTTGCGTTGAATGCGGATGAAAAGAGCGTGCGCAACTTCTTCGGCCCTGAATTGAATGATGCCCCACGTGCGGTGCTTTCGTCTGCCGCCGTGGCGCGAATCGTCTCGTGTGGCGTTGCGGAGCATAAAGCGCCGACGGAAAACGAGTTGCGTGAGGCGTTCCTGAAGGCAAACGAAGTCGTCCCGACCGTGCGAGAGGTCGCGCTGTCAGGTGCGCCGCCGAAGATTGCCGAGAGGCTTAAGAGTCTGTGGCGGATGACATATGCCAAGGGGACGCTTGTATTTGGTCGTCTCGAAGTGGAAGATTCCAACGTGGCTGATGTCGCTACGTGGGCTTGGGTCTACGAGGACGGCACTTTCATCGCGGTGGTTCATAGGACGCGCGATTACATTGTATTTGAGAAGCACGACTATGCGCCGCTTGCCGTGCGGATGCCGAAGGAAATGCGTTCGACGAAAGGCGATACGGCGCTCGATTTTGGAACGCTGCGGATGCGACGCCTCGCGGCAGACAAGGTGGCGACGCTCGCTTTCACGCCGCGGCTCCCGGATGGAATCGACACCGCGACAGCAACGCTGGAGGTGGACAACCGCTTTCCCGTCGGCGAAGATTGGGGAACCACGATAGGCGGACGCGAAAAGCCGCAAGCCGCCGCTTGTTCGTTTGCGGTGACAAATGGTGTTGCGGTCAAGGTGCAGGGATGCTCGCCTATGGCATACCGCTTAAAGTTGTCGGCTCCCGGCTGCCCCAGCCTGTCGCGGGAGATAGACCTTTCGCGTGACCCTTCGCTTGACTTGGGCGACGTCGTGCTTGTCCGCGAAGGGCCGCGCCGCTTTGCTCTCAGACCGTTTGCCGCGAAAGGCGATACGTGGCAGGAGAAGTCGGTCGTGCCTGGCAAAAAGGAATTGCTTTTGCAGGCGGCGCGCGACAGTTTGGGCAACACATGCACATTGAGGCTCGACCCTTATGGTAGCGGCGATGGATGTGTTGGTGCGGATTTCGGATGGGCGCCAACAACATGGGACGATTTTGGTGAGTTGACGCCTGAAGAGTTCAAACGATTGGAGGTGTCTGGTGACCTTCCGAAGCCGGAGCCAGTGAAGAGAGTGTGGGAAAATGAAGATCGTTCTGTCGCGCTCAAGCCCGGGCATATCTACCGCTTCTGCGAAAAGAGCCATTGGAAGCTCGACATCCTAATCGCCGTCTTGCCAGATCAAAACCCAACCAAAGCGGAGGAATCGAGATGAATACACGAAAGATGTTTGCGCGGGCCGTCGCGGGAAGGTTTTTAGACGGGATTAACAGGATTGACAGGATTATGGGAAATGAAAGGAAGTCTTAATCTTGTAAATCCTGTCTAAAACATAAGCTGCAAGGAGAAACGAAATGAAAAGAAAAAAAACAGTGCGGGCCGTTGCGGACAAATCGAGAGGAGCGCGAGGAAACATGAAAACGTATTCCATAGAGAAGGATATTCGAGGAGAGGCATACAAGGTGCTGATAGACTTCCTGGGCAGGTACGCGTCGTCTGTCTTATTGATAGATCGGGAGTATCGTCCTACCGGATCTTGTCAGGAGGCATTGCGCAAGTTGGCGGATTTCGGTGAAGAGGTCGAGCGTGTCAGCGAATGGCCGGGAACTAAACTACTCGGGGGAACGGTGCTGTGCCACAAGTTTCGAGCGAGCCAGGAATCCTTGACTTTTGTGAGGAACCATGTCGATTCGCTATTTTCGTGGTGCTGGCCTGATAATCCAGAGGATTTATCTCTCGCTACGAGAGATGGAAGAATCTTGTTGTGGACGACGGCGCATGAATCCTATGCTGTGGTTACAGTGTATGAAGACATGGCTCTTCCGCCGGCAGTCGAGGCGATCTTAAACAAGCACAGCACCATGTAAGACGACAGAGGAACAGGCGACATGGCTGAGGTGACATAAGACAGGTTAACAAGATTAACAGGATTTTGCATGGAGAACAGGAGATACAGAAGATGGTTTTTGGCTTGGAGAACAGGAGAAGCAGGAGCAGGAGGAAGACTGGGGTAGCCATCCCAGACCCCTCCGAAGGCGGACCTAAACTCTCCTGCATCTCCTGCTCTACCTGCTTAAAAACAATCCTGTTAATCCTGTAAATCCCGTCTAAAACAAAAATGAAAGGAACAAACTCATGAATACACGAATGATTTTTGCAGAGGCGGGAGTTGACAGAGAGGCGTACAACAACTTTGGATTTTGTTGAGATTGATGATTTGTCAACCTTGGATTTTGTCCAAAAACATACGCAAACACCCTTGTCTTTTGTCAAGAAATATGACATAATATGTGCCGATGAAACGAAAGGGAGGTTGTAATGGAGCGAAAACTTGAAGAAAGTCTGAAGAATTGGAAAGAACGTAAGACCCGTCATCCTTTGATCTTGAGGGGTGCGAGGCAGGTTGGAAAGACCTATCTGGTGAGGGAGTTTGCCCGCAAGTGCTTCAAGCATTTCATTGAGGTCAACTTCGAGGAGGATGCGTCGTTCGTCAAGCTTTTCGAGTCTAAAAACCCAGATGTCATTTGCGAACTTTTGAATTCCCGTTTTTCCGTACCCGTAAAAGATGGCGAGACGCTTGTCTTTCTCGACGAATTGCAGGCGGCGGAGCCTTACGTATTCGAGTCGCTACGATATTTCTACGAGAAGCGCCCAGGACTTCATGTGATTGCGGCTGGGTCGCTTTTGGAGTTCATGCTGGACGCTGCGACGCAGAAGCCCGACAAGGCGTTCCCGATGCCGGTAGGCCGTATCGAATATATGTATCTCGCGCCGCTTGACTTCGAGGAATTTCTCCTGGCGGCGGGCAAGACGGGATTGAAGGACTTTGTCGGCAGGTATTCCGTCGGCAACGACATGCCGGAGGCGCTGCACAAGGAATTGTCGCTGTGGCTCAGACGCTACCTTGTGGTGGGCGGGATGCCGGCGGCCGTGAAAGCCTATATCGAAAGCGGTCTCGACGATGCGCAGCGCGAGCAGGATGCGATATTGGCGACCTATCACGACGACTTTCCGAAGTACGGCAGGCGGGCCAATGCGGAACTTCTGCAGAAAGTCTTTTTGTCCGTGCCGAACCAGCTGGGGCGCAAGCTCATCTATTCGCATATCGATCCCGGAGTAAAGGCGAACGAGCTTTCCAAGGCGTTTTCGCGCTTGGAGCTTGCCCGCATAGTCGCCAAGGTTTGCCACACTCCGGCGAACGGAATCCCAATCGGCGCGCAGGCGAGCGCAAGGGAGTTCAAGCCGTTGTTTTTGGACGTGGGGCTCGCCTGCCATGCGGTGGGACTGCGGCTGGACGATTTCATGGATGACGAGAGCTTGATGCTCGCCAACAAAGGCGAGATTTGCGAGCAGTTCGTCGGGCAGCATCTACTTTATTCCGGCAGGGAATACGAAACGCCAGCGGCGTATTGCTGGATGCGCGAGGCGAGGAATTCTTCCGCCGAGGTCGATTACGTCATCCAGATGGGAGGCGATATCATACCGGTTGAGGTAAAGGGAGGCGCGACCGGCAGCCTCAAGTCGTTGAACTTCTTCCTGAACGAAAAGAAACGCGATTTTGCCGTCCGCTTCAATATGGGCACTCCTTCGCTGCTCCCGAATGCCGAGGTCGCCGACAGCCTTGGCCGCAAATGCAGATATTCCCTCTTGTCGCTTCCGATGTACATGGTGTGCCAGCTGAAGCGTCTTGCGCGTGAGGCGATGGAGGCTACAAAATGAATACGAGAAAGATGTTTGCGCGAGGCGGGGATTTTTCCAGGATTCTTGGCGTGGTGGGACTGCTTATGCTGAGTGGATGCTTCTCGGTCAAACTGGACGGGAAATTTCGACTGCCGGCTCGGGGTTTGCCGGCGTGGCCAAGGGTCGAAGTAGTCTCCATCGACGGGTTCGTGCCTGAAATTATCGATGGCGAGGACGGGGCCAGCATAGGCGTGTACGCGGTCGGCAAGTTTCTCGTGGACGACAGGCCGCTCAAGGAATTCACATACGACAAGTACATGTCGATAGGATTGCTGCCGTCATTCACCGGAACTCACAAGCATGCATCGTACGACAGCGCGCTCATACACACATGGGGTGCGGCGTGGCCGAATCTGATTGCGCTTGGCGCCCCGACTGTGTGCGGGCTACTCGTGAATCCGTTCGTCGAAGCCGAGTGGGCGAACGAGTTAAGCGAGGTGGCGCTTGTCGGCGCATGGCGGTACCACGGCGACAGTGGCGAGGTCGTCCGCGAGGGGGTCGAGGAAATGAAGCCCGCGGAAAAGGTCTTGCTAAAAGACTACACGCTGTCAATAAACGGCGAAAAGTTCTATGACTTTCGCTGGGACGGCGTTGTCGCAATTGACAAGCGGTGGGTCGGACACGAAGTGAACATACGCATAGTTTCAAAGCCAGGTAGGCCGAATGGGATTAAGGCCGCCATACCGGATTCAGTCGTCGGCACGGAACTATGGCTGACAATTCCATCGTCAGTAAAGCCCGCGGGCGACAACATGAAGGATAAAAGGCAATGAATACACAAAAGACATTTGCGCGGGGAGCCGCGGGAAGGGTTTAGACAGGATTAACAGGGTTTTGGGAAACGGAAGCAACATTCTTAATCTTGTAAATCCTGTAAATCCTGTCTAAAACAAAACTGTAAATAATCCAACAAAGTCAACACTGTCTTAATCAATTACGACGAAAGGAGTGCAAAATGGAAGCAATAGGAGCTCTGTTAGGAATTGTGGCTACCCTGCTCGTCCTGGCAATGCCGGTGATGATAATCGTCGCGCTTGTGAAGCTCGGCCGGCTGCAGGATCAGATGCAGGAGGTAAGGGAGCGGCTTGGGTGGCTGGTCAAGGGGCAGACGCCGTCGGCGAAAGCCGGGGGTCCGGCATTGCCGGTCGCGCCCTCGCAGCCGGTCGAAACACCGAAGCCGGCCGAGACCCCGAAGGCGGCCGTGACACCGAAGCCGCAAACGGCCAATGCCGAATTGCGCAAGCCGGAAGCGCAGGTCCAGAAACCTGAAACTAGCGTTGCCAACGTCGAATGTCGGGAGCCGAATGTCGCCGAGGCGAAGGTGGATGATGGCAAGACGTTAGACGTTAAACGCGAGACGAGTGAAAGACGCGAGACGGCAGACGCCAGGCCGGTGCAAAACCAGCTCTATGCTCCTGTCCCGCCTACTGCGCTAGAGATCTTCTGGCAGAAGATCGAGGACTGGCTTGCGGTGAAGGGAGATTTCGCGCCGAAGGGCGTTACGCACGAGTTCGCCTTTGCCACGAGCTGGCTCGTAAGGGTTGGCGTTGCGCTTGTCGCCGCGAGCATCGTGTACTTCGTGAAGCTCTCTATCGACCGCGGATGGATGGGGCCGGTAGGACGCGTGGCGGCAACGGTGTTCTGGGGCGCTGTCGGCTCGGTTGCCGGCGCATACCTCGTGAAGAAAACCCGCTACGGCGTGATAGGCCACGCAGTTGCGGCTCTCGGCATTGTCGCGCTGTACGTCGGGTTCGGACTTGGACACCGCTTCTTCGAGCCGCCGGTTATCCCGTCTGCGACACTCGCCTTCGCCGCGCTTTTCGGCGTCACCCTCTACGCCGGGATCGCGGCGGTGTTCATGCCTTCCGCCTTCATCGCCGTGATGGCGATCATAGGCGGCTACGCCGTTCCCGTGATAGCGGGACGCGACACGGGCTCGCCCATGGCGCTCTGCGCTTACCTGCTCATCATCGATGCGATGGCGTTCTTCGTGGCGCGCTTCCGCAAGTGGTCCGTGCTCGATTTCCTTTCGGCGACGCTCGCGTACTTGACGATGTTCGTGTGGTGCGGGATGCATTCCAGGCTCGATACCTTGCAGGCGCTTACGGTGTTCGCTTTCTTCACCTTGGTGCATGCGGTGTACATGGTCGGCGTAGTCGTTGATTCCGGAAAGCGCAGCAAGTCCGGAAACGCAATGGCGTTGGCCGGGCTCGTGCTCAACGCCTGCACGTACCTCGCGTATCTCGCGACGCATTTCCGCGCCGGGTTCTCGAGCGAGCTGACGGGGCTAGTGTTCCTCGCGCTTGTCGCCGCGTATCTTGCAGTGGCGGCGTGGGGCAAGCGCAACGGGACGCTCGACCGCACGACTGTCGACATCGTGCTGGTGTTTGCGATCGCGTTCCTCGCGATTGCGCCGATGCTTCTCTTCGGATCGCCGTGGTGGACGGTCTCGTGGTGCGCGATCGCGGTTGCCGCGAGCGAGGCCGAGAAGCGGACGGGTCAGCGCATCCTCGGGACGCTGTCGCTTGTCGTCTTCGGAGCGGCTGCGCTGTACGGGCTTTTCCGCCTCATGCCGCTATCCTACGGCTTCTACATCGCCAACAACGGGGGCTTCGGCATGGGCGTCCCTGCTTCCGACGGTGCCTATTGGCAAGCGCTGCTGCTTCGCTCGGTTAGGCTTTGGTCGCTGCCTGTCGCCGCCATGTTCGTTGGACGGAACACGCGCAAGGAGCTCCGCTGTGCGGCTCTCGCGATTGGGTTTCTCTTATATACGCTCGAGGCGCATGTCTTCGGAATGACGTTCATTGCGGAGCGCGGCGGCGGTGCGGTCACGATGGCGTGGTTCCTCCTCGCGTTCGGTACCGTCTGGGCGGGAATCGTGCGTCGCATCCGAGTCATGCGCATTTGCGCGCTCGTGCTGTTCGGCGTGTCCGTCGCGAAGCTTCTCCTGGTCGACACAGCTCATCTTCCGACGCCATTGAGGGTCTTCGTGTTTGCGCTCTGCGGCGTGCTGCTCATAGTGGGGGCGTTCATCTATATCAAGTTCAGAGAAAGGTTCACGGAAAATGAAGAAGACAATCGCAAATAGCGTTGCCGCGATCGCGGCGTCTGTCGCGCTGTCCGCCCTTGCGGCGGACGTGCGCTTCGAGCTCAAGGGCGACATTGACACCGAGCAGGCTGTCGCTGCTCCTGTGAAGCCGTACCTGTATTTCTACGCTACGCGCAAGCCGGACGGGCTTGCCGCGGAGCTGCGGGTGGTAGATGGCTCCGGGAAGCCGGTTCCGTTCGCAATCCGGCCGTCGATGGTGCGGACGGTTTCGGAAAAGCTGGAGTGGGTGCGGATGTCGATCGTCTCGGCCGTGGACACGAACGGCACGCTTGCGGTCGAGGCCGAATGGCCGGCAGGAGCGCCGCAGCCGAAGCGCTTCGCGTCGCTCAAGGTCGGCACGCCTCTTGCGGACTTCGACGAGCGCATCACGGTGTCGGCCGACGACGTGACGCTCGCGGAGGGAGAGATATACGACAGGCGCAAGTTCGCCGACGTAAGGAAGGAGGACGTCAAGCTAGACGCGTCGTTCCGCCGCCGCATCAAGGTCGTGTTCTCCAAGCCCACTGCGGAAGTCGCCGCGCGCAACTTCGAGAAGACGGTGACCGAAGGCGCGGAAGCGGTCACTGCGACGCGGCGGATGTTCTCGGAACGGGCGTTCCGGGTCGATTCGCTCTCGGTGTCAGTGCCGAAGGAGGTCGTTTCGTACGAGCCGGTCAAGCCGTACGAATGCTCGATGGTGGCAACGGAGGAGTTCGATGCGAAGGCGAAGAAGACGTATCTCGATTTCGATGCGGCCTACCAGCCGATACGGGAGTTGTCGCTGGACGTCAAGGACCGCAACTTCTCGCGGAACGTCCGGCTCTTGGCCCGTGCCAACGGCGGATGGCGGCAGATCGCCTCGGGGCGGATCGGGTCGATCGACCTGCCGGGGGAGAAGCAGAGCAATCTTGCGATTCCTGTGCACGGAGAGGTGCGAGAGGAGATGCTGCGCATCGAAGTAGACGACATGGACAACCCGCGCCTCGAATACGGCGACATGCCGGTGAAGCTGTCCGTAGCGGCATACGATGCGGTGTTCATCGCAAAGCCGGGCGAGAAGTACGCGCTTACGGTCGTGAAGGGCGCGGAGAAGCCGCGCTACGATTCGCAGGTCCTAGACTACCTTCTAAAGAGTCGCAACCTGAAGAGATTCGAATGCGAGGCCTCTGACGACTTTCCAGACGACTGCGGTCCTACTGCGATATGGATGACAACGTCGTTCAACCCCGTCGTCATCGCCTCGGCCGCGGCGTTCATAATCCTCGCCGTCCTCGCGTTCGTCCTGTTCGCGTCGAGCGGGAAGGCAAGTGACGAGTAAGATTGACCTGCGCGTTGCAACCAGGCTTCTCTCACTTGAAGACAAGTTGGACGAGAATCTTTTTGACAGGATCAACATGATTAACAGGATTATGGGAAATGAAAGGAAGTCTTAATCTTGTAAATCCTGTTAATCCTGTCTAAAAAAACAACTGGAACGAATTTCAAGGAGGAACAACAATGAAAAGAATGATGTTTGCAGCTATGGTCGCCGCGGCGGCGTTTGCGCCGCTTGCGGGTCGGGCGGACGAGAACCGGCTCAACCTGTGGCCGCTCGTGGGCTACAATGACGGCGCATTAGACTTCATCTGGCCGCTCGGACACTTCAAGGACACCGACGAATGGCGGTTCTTTCCGATCATCCGCGACCGCGACCTCTTCTGCGTCTTCCCCGAGCTATGGTTCACCGGCGACGGGTTCGCCGTCCTTCCGCTGGCGACGGAATACGACTTCGGACGCGGCACGCTCTTTCCGGTCCTCTGGTGGAGCCTTGAAGGTTCAGACAAGACACACAGCGTCTTCCCGGCCTACTACTACCATGGCAATGATCGCGCGACGACTTTCTGGGCGGGATGTGGACTTGCCGGATTCAATCGGCGCAATGGCAAGTTTACCGATCACCGATTCCTGCCGCTCTACCTCTGGGATGACGGCGACTTCTATTCCGTGCCGTATTCGCGCTATACCGATGGCGGTCTCGTCAAGAACCGGTACTTCTGCGGCCTCGCCGGGTATGACACGAACAAGGACGGCGACTACCAGACGTCGTGGCTGTTCCCGCTCTATTCGCACGACAAGCAGAAGGGCAGGTTCATCTCTCCGCTCTTCGGCAAGACAAAGGACGCGAACTGGCTTGTTCCGTTCTACTACCACAACGAGGGCTTGACGCTTACCCCGCTCTTCGGCAAGACGGTCGAGGCCAATTGGACGCTGCCGCTCTACTACAAGGACAAGGAGAAGTTCCTGACGCTGCTTGGCGGAAAGTCGGGCGACGCGGATTGGGTGCTGCCGTTCTACTGGCGCGACAAGACGACCTTCGTCTCGCTCCCGTATTGGCGGCGGCTGGGTGAGGACGGCGAGATCGACAAGGCGTTCTCCATTCCGCTTCTCTCCGGATATGAGCGCGACCACAAGAGCGGCAATCGGCTCCTCTACCTGCTCATGGGCCTCGGCGGACATGTCTGGAACGACGAGACCGGCGGCGCAAGCTGGGTGTTCCCTCTCTACTACAAGGACCGCGAAAGCTTCTACACGCTTCTCTACGGACACAACCCGCGCCGCACATGGCTCTTCCCCGCCTACTTCGACGGCGAGGAGCGCACTTTCGTCACGCCGTTCTACGGACGCAACAAGAAGGATGGGTCCGAATGGCTGTTCCCGCTCTACTGGCGCGACAAGGACTCGTTCGTGACACCGCTTTACGGACGCTCGGAAGGGTCCGAATGGCTGCTTCCATTCTACACGCGCAGCGAAGAGGGCGTGAACACGATTCCGTTCTCGTATTGGGACGACGCGAAGAAGGGAACGCGCGGCTTCTTTTCCCTGCCGCTTCTCTCCGGCGCGAACTGGAAGACGAATTCGTGCGACAAGACGTGGTTCTCGCTCGCGGGGCTCGTCGGCGGAACGTCCGACGCGTCGGGTGCGTACAAGACGAGCTGGGCGCTGCCGCTCTTCTTCCGCGAGGAAGGGGTGTCGTTCTATTCCATTCCGTTCGGTTGGAGCGGCGGCGGCTCGGCATGCACGAACACCTACTTCGCGGCGGGACTGGCCGGCGTGAGGTCGGGTTCGAAGCGCGGCGGCTGGTTGTTCCCGCTCTTCAATCGTGAGAAGGATGCGTCATTCGACACGGACCGCGCCCGGCTCGATTCGCCGACGATTCCCGAAGACATAGTGTTCACGGATGTCGTGCATTCCTGGACCAATAGTGCAGGTAAAGTTGATACTAGGACTAATTTCGTTGCCTCCGTTAATGTTGCCTCGTATATCCGCGGTTCCGTGCTGCTCGGCTCGGACCACGACAGCTCGGTTTACGGCCGCATCGGTGAGCGTCGCGGGAAGCATGGCGGACGCAAGAATTGGAAGACCTACGAACTCGAAGAGCGCTCCAAGCAGGGCAACCGCTTAATCTTCAACCGCGAGTCGTCCCGCACGGTGTCGTATGACATCGCCTCGCGCGAGCGCCTGGGCGAAAGGTCCGATTCTGAGACGATGGTCCTCTGCGGACTCTTCTACGACAACCGCAAATGCGATCCCGCCGACGGAACGTCCCACGCCCGCACGCGCATCCTGTGGAAGCTCTGGGACCGCGAGGAGCGAGATGGCAACGTGACGGTCGACGCCTTCCCGGGCTTCACCTACGACTCGAAGACGAACGGCTATTCGAAGACGTCCTTCCTCTGGCGCTTCTTCCGCTACGAGCACGACCCCGAGAAGGGCAAGAAGCTCGATCTCCTCTTCATCCCGGTGTGGAGATAAGAGTAGGAAATGGTATAATATAAAGCAACATTAAGGTAGACAGGATTAACAAGATTGACAGGATGAAGAAAGGAGGGTGAGCAAGAATGGCAACAGAGTGTATGCCGAGGCGATAGCCAAATGGGAAGGCGCCAAATCCTGGAGTGGCGACAAGGCGACAAAGCCGTTTGCCGTTCTGTGGGACGATCCGGAAAGCGGCGCGGACTTGAAGGTCGTGTACAGGACGCCGAAGGAAGAGGGCGTATCCCTGCTCCTGCTTGGGTTCGCGACATGTGTCGTCTTGGCGGCGATTACCGCTCTCCTTTGTCGTGCCTTTCAGCCAATGTGCGCCGTCTTGATAGGCGTACCGCTAATCTTGGCTTTTGCTGTCATCGTGGTGGTTCGCGCCATGCACCTTGGATGGGTTCGCATGGAGTATGAGTTCAGGCGAGGAATCGCCACCGTGCGCTATTCAATGGCGGAGCACTGGAAGCGAGAGTGGTCGTTTCACTACAACGACAGGACGAGGCTCTTCTCCCGCCTGCGGCCGTTCGCCTGTGGGTTCGTCATATCGGAATACGGATTTGTGGATGAGGCGGGCAGCGTCCTGTTTCGCACAAAGCAGGCGATGAAGCTTCCTCACTACGACTACTTCTCGCTTGTCGTGACGGGTTATCTTTCGCGCGACGAAGACGAAGATACGTCCGCTCGGGACATTGCGGAAAAGTATCG